>Ga0105355_10004196_pt1 | contig 12416 bp, 8 predicted proteins | sample GOMGulsemesocosm_2_FD_83508 | JGI IMG/M metagenome (GOLD analysis project Ga0105355, IMG submission 83508) | Methane-oxidizing microbial communities from mesocosms in the Gulf of Mexico - GOM9C Gulf of Mexico | ecosystem: Environmental > Aquatic > Marine > Cold seeps | place: Gulf of Mexico... | reverse complement strand
TTTTTTTTATGGGAAAAAACTTAGATTTGTTTTTTATCCATTTTTACAACAACCAACTCACATTTATAAAATTGCAATATGAAATCTATTTTAAATCTTTTTTTAATAAGCATCTTATTAAGTGGATGCGCTAAAAAAAACAAAACCTTTTTAGTTTCTGATATTTCAATACTCCCAAAACCCGCAAGTTTAGAATTGTTTGAAGAATCTTTTTCTATAGATAATAACTCTTCAGTATCAACAACTGCTAGTGATCAAAAAAATGCAGCCAAGTATCTTATTGCACTTCTTGAGTCGACAACAAAACATCAATTAGAACTGAAAGAAAACAAAAAAGCTTCTATAACATTTATCAAAAACAACGATTTAAATTCTGAGGCTTATCTATTAACGGTTACATCTTCGAAAATTACTATAACTGCAAACGATGCAGCAGGTTATTTTTACGGCGTGCAAACCTTAAATCAACTAATATCAAAACAGGCAATTGAGAATTCTAAAAAAGTAAAATGGTTAGTTCCGTCTGTTACAATAAGTGACAGGCCACGTTTTAAATGGCGTGCGTATATGTTAGATGAATCGCGATATTTTCATGGAGAAGCTTTTGTAAAAAGAATGCTAGATGAAATGGCTCGCTTAAAAATGAATGTTTTTCATTGGCATTTAATCGATGATGCTGGCTGGCGAATTGAAATTAAGAAATACCCTCTTTTAACTAAAGTTGGCGCATTTCGAACAGATAGTGAAATTGAAACCTGGAAAAGTGGAAAAACTTCTGGAAAACCACATGGTGGATTTTACACCCAAGAACAAATTAAAAACATTGTTGCCTACGCAGCAGAAAGAAATATCACAATCGTTCCAGAATTTGAAATGCCAGGACACTCTAACGCTGCTATTGCTTCTTATACTTGGCTTGGCACTGCTGGAGTTGATATTGATGTACCTGTTAAATTTGGAAGGTTGTACGACAACTATGATGTAACGAAGCCAGAAGTAATACAGTTTATAAAAGATGTTTTAACAGAAATGTTTGAATTATTCCCTTCAAAAGTAATTCATATTGGTGGAGATGAAGTAGGGTATAAAGTTTGGGAAGAATCAAAATCTGTACAGAAATACATGAAAAAACATGGACTAAAAACTCCAGCAGATCTACAAATAGATTTTACAAATAAGATTTCTCAATTCATGGAAAAGAACGGTCGCAGAATGATGGGTTGGAATGAAATATTAGGTAAAAACATCCACAAAGGATTCGCTGAGAAAAAAGATGATAAAGAAGCAGAAACTAAATTAGCCAAAAATGTTGTTGTTCACTTCTGGAAAGGCGATTTAGCGATGGCACAGGAGGCAGCAAAAAAAGGATATGGCATCGTAAATTCTATTCACACACACACGTATTTAGATTACGATTACAAATACACTCCGCTAGAGAAGTCATATAATTTTGATCCAATTCCAAAAGGTCTAGAAGAAAAATATCATAAAAATATTTATGGTACTGGTTGCCAAATGTGGAGTGAATGGACACCAACTAATAAAGATATAGAGTTCCAAACATTCCCAAGAATTGCTGCTTATGCTGAAGTTGGGTGGACTCAACTTGAAAACAAAGATTTTAAAAGCTTTAAAATTGCGCTTAAAAAAGCACAAAAACGCTGGGATAACCTCAACATAAATTATGCTAAAGTATTAGAATAAATCAACAACTATTAACTTATGAAACAATCTGCTCTAAAAATAACTGTATTCTTTTTTCTTTTTATTCTTAACATCCCCATACAAGCTCAGAAAAAAGTTAAAAACAAGAGAATAGTAAAGGTGTTATCATATAATATTCTTGGAGGAAGAACCACCAAAAACGATTTTAATTTAGACGCAGTTGCTAAAGTAATTAATGACACAAAACCCGATTTTGTTGCAATGCAAGAAGTCGATTATAAAGTAAACAGATCTAAAAAATATGACTTGGTTACAGAACTAGGTTGGAGAACCAAAATGACACCAATTTTTGCAAGAGCGATGTATTATGACGGTGGAGAATATGGTGAAGGTATACTGTCAAAATTCTCTTTTTTAAGCACCAGGAATGTGGCATTGCCTTTTCTTAAAGGTCAAGAACCTAGAGCAGCTATAGAGATTGTAGTTGAACTAGCATCAAAAGACACCATCGCTTTTATCGGTACACATTTTGCTCATGAGGGAAACCCTGGAAGAGAACTACAAGCGAAAAAGATAAATGAAGTCTTTTCAAAAAATAAATACCCAACTATTTTAGCTGGAGATTTAAATGCAATTCCGGGTAGCGGACCAATAAACATACTTGAAAAAATGTGGGAAACTTCGTACAATAAGAAAAACCCAGAATTTACTTTTCCTTCTGACAACCCAAAAGTTAAAATAGACTACGTCATGTTTTACCCTAAAAATAGATGGAAAATACTTGAAAAAAAGATAATAAAAGACACATATGCTTCAGATCATTGTGTTTATTTAGTAACTTTAGAACTTTTAGTTGAAAAATAAAATCACACAAAAGACTAAAGAATAACATATTTTTTTCAGCATTAATATATTCACTTCACCCACAAACACAAACTACCCACCTAACACACAAATAATTACAACCCCCATCATATACAAGACTCTATAATAAGCCTTAAAATCAAATTTTGTTTACAGCCATTTCTTTAACTTATTATTTGTGAAATTAACTTTTCTTTAACATATTTTTGTATATTTCCAAACACAAGAACAAACGCTATTTGTTCATAAAAATTTGAAGTAGCCCCCTCTTCTCTCAAATTTTTAAATATTTATTGGTAGACTTATATAAACACGTATGGAATTTAAGATTTTAAATGTATTCTGTGAAAAAGGACAACAACATACAAAAAGAGTTAAACAAAAAATCAGACCAAAATTAATTATAGCACTCATTTGCTATAGTTCATTTATTTTTTCTCAAGAATTCAAAAGAGTTGAATACCAAACTGGCTTAGACCTTTTGGAGGGAAATATTGGGGTTTCTGTAGCTGATTTCGACGGTGACAATGATTTAGATTTATTTGTTGTCTCCAAATATAGAGATGTAAATAATGATGAAAAAACTAAGAGTAAGTTATATCGAAATAATAATGATGGAACTTATACTGATGTGACAACCGCAGCAGGATTAGCAAATTTACATCCATATGAAGATGGACACTTAAAAGATTTGGATAATATTATCCCTGATGGATATACAGCCTATAAATGGGGAGCTTCTTGGGGAGACTATGACAATGATGGAGATCCTGATTTATTTTTCACAAATACATATAGAGTTCAACTTTTCGAAAACTTAGGAGATGGCACCTTTGCAAACGTGACAGAAAGCGTGGGTATTACTTCTTTTAATAATTGCTTTAACACAACTGCATTATGGTTTGATTTTGACAAAGATGGCTATTTAGATCTTTTTATAGGTGATTACGCTTCAAGTTGCGGAAAGAACACTTTGTATAAAAATAATGGAAATGGTACTTTTAAAGACGTCTCTAACCTCTTAGATGATGTTAATGCAAGCAATAGAGAAAGTTTTTTTACTTTTATGGCAGTTCCTATTGATGTGAACAATGATGGATGGTTAGACCTATATATAGCGAATGACTTTGGTCGTAATGATTTACTTATTAACGAAAATGGTACAAAATTCTCAGAACAATCTTCAGCTTACAATTTAGATGATGACGGAACTGGAATGGCTTTATCTATTGGAGATTACGATAACAATGGAATTTTTGATATTTACTTATCTAATACAGCTAGAAATTCTCTTTTTTCTCAAAATGTAGATAACACATATACAGATAAAGCATTAGAACAAGGAGTCGCATTTGGAACTTGGGCTTGGGCGTCTCGTTTTGCAGATTTTGATTTGGATACAGATGAAGATTTACTACTTGTTAATGGAGATAAAAGAGGATATAACTATAACCTTTATTTCAAAAATTTATTAAACGAAGGAGAATCAAACTTTGTAGATAAATCTGCAGAAACCAATATCAAAGAATTAACATACAGTATGGCTACTAAAGTCTTTGATTTTGACAATGACGGAGATCTTGATATTTTTATATCAAATAGAAATAAAGAATCTTTTTTTTACGAGAATAAAACGATAACAGGAGCTACATCCAACAACTTACATTGGTTTAAAGTAAAACTACAAGGAACCGTTTCAAATAGAGATGCTATTGGAACTAAAATTTCAATAAAGACAGAAAGCGGAACTTATTACCGATACCACCATGGTTCAAGTTTATATAGCCAGAGTTTACAAGCAGTACATTTTGGAGTAGGCTCAGATACAAAAATTCAAGAAGTAAAAATTACATGGCCTTCTGGAACAGAAGAAACCCATACAAACATAGACGCAGATAACACCATACTAGCAATAGAAGGTCAAGGATATCAAGTATTAAATATAGCGCCAAGTAATGTGGTTTCTGGCTGTACCAATCCGGCCTCATGTAATTACAACCCTCTTGCTTTAATTGATGATGGTTCTTGTACATTTCTTGATTCAAAATCTATCGTTGGAAACACAACCTCTACATTTTTCAATACAGAAACCTACACTTACCCAATCAGTAATAGTTCAGAAATAACTTGGCAAGTTATTGGAGGAGAAATCATCAGCGGTGAAAACACCCAAACAATTTCTGTTAAATGGGGAATTGAAAACATAGGTAAGGTTATAGCTACTGAAGTAGGTAGTCAGTGCTCAAGTATGCCAGTTAAATTAGTTGTTAATCTTGTAAAAGGAGAAATATTTTTTAATGACAAGGTCTCAATTGCCAGGTTATGGAATGAAGCATTATTACAAGCCATTAGAGAAGATTACGCCAGACCAACAGTTCATGCAAGAAACTTATTTCATACTAGTATAGTCATGTATGATGCTTGGGCTATTTATAGCAAAACTGCTAAACCATATTTAATTGGATCAAAAGAGCATGCATATAAAAGTGAACTAAAAAGTTTTACACCTTTAGAAGAACAAAAAATATCTAGAGACAAAGCTATTAGTTATGCTTCTTACAGATTATTATCTCATCGATTTAAAGATTCTCCAAATGCCAATAAAACACTAGAACGATTTAACCTGTTAATGTCAACATTAGACTTTGACCTTAACTATACTTCAGTTGATTATTCTACTGGAAACGCTGCTGCTCTAGGTAATTACATTGCAGAAACAATCATTGCTTTTGGTTTTACCGATGGAGCAAGAGAAGAAACCAAGTATGATAATGGACATTATCAACCACTTAATTCTCCCTTAGTACCTAATTTACCAGGAAGTGGATCTGTTACCGACCCAAATAGATGGCAACCTCTTTCTTTAGATGTATTTATAGATCAAAGTGGAAATCAAATTATTGGAACAACTCCTGAATTTTTGAATCCTGAATGGGGAGATGTTACCCCTTTTTCATTAACAGAAAGTGATAAGACAGAATTCATAAGAGACGGAAATATTTACAAAGTATATCATAATCCGCAAAACCCTCCATATTTAGATTTAAATGTAGATACAGATGATAGCGACATTTATAAATGGGGAAATTCTTTAGTTTCAATTTGGGGATCACATTTAGATCCAAAAGACAATGTTATGTGGGATATCTCACCAAATACTGTTGGAAATATTGATATTGAATCATTCCCAACTACTTTTAATGAGTATCCTGATTTTTATAACACAGTTATTGGAGGAGACATAAGTAAAGGCTATACTTTAAACCCAATTACAAATTCACCATATGAAAAACAAATGGTGCCAAGAGGTGATTTTACTAGAGTTTTAGCTGAGTTCTGGGCAGATGGCCCTGACTCTGAAACTCCACCTGGACATTGGTTTACTCTTTTAAATCATGTTAGTGACCACCCTCTTTTAAAGAAAAAAATGAATGGTGTTGGCGAAGAGCTAGATGAACTCGAGTGGGATGTGAAATCTTATTTCATTTTAGGTGGAACCATGCATGATGCAGCTATAGCTGCATGGAGCATAAAAGGTTGGCATGATTATGTTAGACCAATTTCTGCGATTCGATTTATGGCAGATATGGGACAAAGCACTGACCCTAGTAAAAGTAATTATAATATCGCTGGGATACCGTTAAAAGATGGATATGTTGAAATTATTGAAGCTGGAGATGCTTTAGAAGGGCGACTACATGAAAACATTGGCAAGATAAAACTATATACATGGAAAGGGCCTAATTATATTGGCAACCCAAAAACAGATAACGCTGGTGTTGGCTGGATACTTGCAGAGAACTGGTGGCCATATCAAAGACCATCATTTGTTACGCCTCCTTTTGCTGGATTTGTTTCTGGACACTCAACCTATTCAAGAGCAGCAGCTGAAGTAATGACTTTACTAACTGGAGATAGTTATTTTCCAGGTGGATATGGCGAGTTCATTGCAAAGAAAGATGAATTCTTAGTGTTTGAAAATGGTCCATCTGTAGACATTAAACTTCAATGGGCAACCTATCGTGATGCTTCAGACCAATGTAGTTTATCAAGAATCTGGGGAGGAATCCACCCTCCAGTTGATGATATTCCAGGAAGACTTATTGGAGAAAAAATTGGAGTAGATGCATTTAATTTTGCAACCTCATTTTTCAATGGAAAACAGTTTACCGATAAAATTAGTGTGTACCCTAATCCATCAATAGGAAGTTTTGCAATTTATAATTCGAAAGAATCTGACAATATTTATTTATTAGATATAAACGGAAGAAAAATATCAATCAAATTAAAACAATACAACTCTAAAAACAAAACAACAACAATTAAGCTACCAAATACACTGTCTGCTGGAATTTACATCTTGAAAATTAATGAGACATCGAAAAAGATCATTTTACAAAAACAGTAGTTTAATAAACTATTGAATTTCACAAACAAAAAGACTTCTTTTCAATATTGAGTTTTTTTGTTTGTAAAATTGTTAGTCAACAAAAACAATGCTAAAACTCAAATCAATTCTAATTGCTAACCCTCTCTATTTTAACCTGTTTTGACAACTAATTTATTGCCTTAAAAAAATTCTATAAAAAATCAAAAAAAGACTTGCGTAATAACTTTAAATATTTTTAATTTGCACCCTTCAAAAGCCGATGTAGCTCAGCTGGCTAGAGCAGCTGATTTGTAATCAGCAGGTCGGGGGTTCGAGTCCCTTCATCGGCTCTTTAAAGTCCTTTCAAAAGAAAGGACTTTTTTTATGCTCTAAATTGACCGAATTTTCATTAAATTTGTTCTTAATTATCACAGAAAAACCAATCAAACTAATATGCTTATAATTGGAATTGCAGGAGGAACAGGAAGCGGAAAAACAACTGTTGTTAATAAAATTATTAAAGAACTTCCAACTGATGAAGTTTGTGTAATCTCACAAGACTCATACTACAACGCTACAAACAGCCTTAGCTATGAGGAACGAAAAAAGATCAATTTTGATCATCCAAGAGCAATCGATTTTGATTTAATCATTGCCCATTTAAAAGACTTAAAAGCGGGAAAAACAATAAACCAACCTATCTATTCTTTTGTTACTCACAACCGCACAAAAGACGTCATAAAAACACACCCAAGAAAAGTAATAATTGTTGAAGGGATTTTAATCTTTAACAATGAAGCATTAAGGGACCTTTTTGATATCAAAATATTTGTTCATGCTGATACTGACGAACGTTTAATTAGAAGAGTACGAAGAGATATTAATGAAAGAGGTAGAGATGTAAATGAGGTTTTAAGCCGTTATCAAGACACTTTAAAACCAATGCATCAACAATTTATCGAACCAACAAAAAATTTTGCAGATATAATTATTCCTAACGACAGACATAATAATGTTGCTATAGATATAGTTAGAACAGTAATAAGCAATAAACTATAAATGACTTTTAAGCAGTTTAAACAAAATAGATTTGTTAAATTTTGCACCAATAGGTATGTAATTATTTTAACCACATTTGTTGTTTGGATGCTTTTTTTTGATGATAACTCAAACCTTGTCCATAGAGAATATAATACTGAAATTAATGAACTAGAAACAGTTATAAAATTTTATAAAAAGAAAATAAACGAGGATAAAACAACCATTAGAAACCTTGAAGATTCTTTACAGTTAGAACGATTTGCAAGAGAAAAATATTTAATGAAAAAAGAAAACGAAGATATTTATATTATTGAATTTGATACCTTAAAAAAATAATGAGTACTAATTTATTTGATAAATTCACAACAACTTCTGCCTCAGCTTGGAAACAAAAAATTCAAGTTGACTTAAAAGGTGCTGATTATAACGATACTCTTTTATGGAAAACAGATGAAGGAATTGTTGTAAAGCCTTTTTACACAAAAGACGATTGTAAGAACAGCTCAAATACAGACTCAACGTTTAAATTCAATATTTCTCAATCTATTTTTATAAGTGATGAGAAAATCGCGAATTACATAGCCATAAACGCTATTGAAAAAGGAGCTAATGCAATTGAGTTTATTGCGACTGAAAAGTTCAATTACAAAATAGCACTTCAAAAAATTGATTTTACTCAAGTAAGCATCTATTTCAGATTTCAATTTTTAGACTCAGATTTTGTAAATAATGTTTCAGATTTTGTAGACTCAAAAACCTGTTTTATTCAAACAGACATTATTAACAATTTAGCACAGACTGGCAATTGGTTTAAAAACCTTAAATCTGATCATACAGAATTTGAAAAAATTGTAAGTCATTCAAATAATTCAATTGGGGTTGATGCAAGTTTGTATCAAAATGCAGGAGCTACTAGTACACAACAATTAGCATATGCTCTGGCACATGCAAACGAATATTTAAATCATTTTGGAAGCGAAATGGCCTCAAAGTTTCATTTTAACTTTGCTGTTGGAAGTAATTATTTCTTTGAAATAGCCAAATTAAGAGCATTTAGAATTCTATGGAAGTCTTTATTAAAAGAATATGGAATTGAAAATTCTGAAACCTCTATTTTTGCTCAACCAAGCTCACGTAACAAAACAATTTACGACTATAATGTAAATATGTTAAGAACAACATCAGAATCTATGAGTGCTATTTTGGGTGGGGCAAATACAATTTGCAACCTGTCATATGATAGTGTTTACCATAAGAAAAATGAATTTGGAGAAAGAATTGCTCGAAATCAATTATTAATTTTACAACAAGAAAGCTATTTAGAAAGTGCAAATACATTTGCTAAAGGCTCTTATTACATAGAAAGCATAACAAATCAATTAGCAGAAAAAGCACTGCAAATATTTAAAGATATTGAAAAAAGTGGAGGCTTTTTAAAACAGCTAAAACTTGGTGTAATTCAGAGAAAAATAACTGAAAATGCAGCAAAAGAACAAGAAAAATTTGATAAAGGAGAACTCATTTTATTAGGAACAAACAAACAGCCTAACAAAGATGATCTAATGAAAAACGAGATAGAGTTGTATCCTTTCTTAAAAACAAAACAAATAAAAACATTGCTTCCCCCGATATTAAAAAAACGCTTATCAGAACCTTATGAAAAGGAGCGCTTAAATAACGAAAAAGAAAATGGATGAAGAAAAAAAATTAATAGTTCAATACGAAAGAAAACAGAAATCTATAAAAAAAGATATTAAAGAATTAAAGAAAAAAATTCCTTATTGTTTTTCAGGATTTGTACTTTGTACTATTGGAGTCATTTACTTACTACAAATTAGAACGAGTAACATGATCAGTAGCACTCTTTATTATATTATTGCTGGAGTTTCTACAATAGGAATAATTGCTCTTATTTATTTTATAAATATTAATTTAAAAATAAATAAAAAAAGAAAAGAAAATAAAATATTAGGCTCAAAAATGTATAAAATAATGAAGCTCTAAGCTATTACTGTATGCAAAGAAAAAATGTTCAAAATATAAACATCAAAGAAACTCTGGCAGTTACCGAAAAGCGTTTTATTCATGAAGGTTTTATTGCTGGAATCGCTCCATATTTACGCGGCCCATATTCTACAATGTATGTTCGTAGACCATGGACAATTAGACAATATGCTGGATTTTCTACTGCTGAAGAAAGCAATGCTTTTTATAGACGTAATTTAGCAGCCGGGCAAAAAGGGCTCTCTGTTGCATTCGATTTAGCCACACATAGAGGTTATGACTCTGATCATGAACGCGTTCAAGGTGATGTAGGAAAAGCTGGAGTTGCAATAGACTCTGTAGAGGATATGAAAATTTTATTTAATGAAATCCCATTAGATAAAATGTCAGTCTCAATGACAATGAATGGTGCTGTATTACCCATTTTAGCCTTTTATATTGTTGCTGCAGAAGAACAAGGAGTTGACGCAAAACTGCTTTCTGGAACTATCCAAAATGATATTCTTAAAGAGTTTATGGTGCGTAACACATACATATACCCTCCTTCTCCATCTATGAAAATTATTGCTGATATTTTTCAATACACCAGTAATTACATGCCGAAGTTTAATTCAATTTCTATTTCTGGTTATCATATGCAAGAAGCTGGAGCTACTGCTGATATTGAATTAGCATATACATTAGCTGACGGATTAGAATACGTAAGAAAAGGAATAGAAGCAGGGATGGATATCGATTCATTTGCACCTAGACTATCTTTCTTTTGGGCGATTGGAATGGACCATTTTACTGAAATCGCAAAAATGCGAGCAGCAAGAATGTTATGGTCAAAAATCGTACAACAATTCAATCCGAAAAACCCAAAATCTTTAGCACTAAGAACTCATTGTCAAACTAGTGGCTGGTCTTTAACAGAGCAAGACCCTTTTAACAATGTTGCTAGAACAACTATAGAAGCGATGGCTGCTGCATTTGGAGGTACACAAAGTTTACATACAAATGCTTTAGATGAAGCAATTGCGTTGCCAACAGATTTTTCAGCAAGAATTGCAAGAAACACACAAATATATTTACAAGAAGAAACACATATTACCAAAACGGTAGATCCTTGGGCAGGAAGTCATCATGTAGAGCAATTGACTGATGATATTGCTAATCAAGCTTGGAAATTGATTCAAGAAGTTGAGGAATTGGGCGGAATGACCAAAGCCATTGAAAAAGGAATTCCGAAAATGCGCATCGAAGAAGCTGCCGCTAAAAAACAAGCAAAGATAGATAGTGGTCAAGATACTATTGTTGGCGTTAATAAATATCAATTAAAAGAAGAAGACCCTCTACATATTTTAGAGGTAGACAATGAAGCTGTTCGGAAATCTCAAATTGAACGTTTAGAATCGATCAAAGCTTCTAGAGACAACAATAAAACTCAACCAACTCTTACTAATTTAACGACAGCTGCGAAATCAAATGAAGGAAATTTATTAGATTTGGCTATCAAAGCAGCAAGAGAAAGAGCTACATTAGGTGAAATATCTGATGCCTTAGAATCTGTCTTTGGAAGACATAAAGCAGTTCATAAAACCATATCTGGCGTGTATAGTAAAGAAATTAAAGACGACGCTTTGTTTAAAAAAGCAGCAGAATTAGCAAATAACTTTTCCGAATTAGAAGGGAGACGTCCAAGAATAATGATTGCCAAATTAGGTCAAGATGGCCACGATCGTGGCGCAAAAGTTGTTGCTACTGGTTATGCCGATTTAGGTTTTGATGTAGATATTGGCCCTTTATTTCAAACACCAAAAGAAGCAACCAAGCAAGCTATAGAGAATGATGTCCATATTTTAGGAATTTCTTCGTTGGCAGCAGGCCATAAAACATTGGTTCCTCAAGTAATTGAAGAACTGAAAAACTACGGCCGTGAAGATATTATGGTAATTGTTGGCGGAGTAATTCCTGCCCAAGATTATCAATTCTTATTTGATGCAGGTGCTGTTGGTGTTTTTGGACCAGGAACAAAAATTGCACAAGCTGCTATTGATATGCTAACTATTTTAATTGATAGTGTGACTGAATAATTACTTTGTCCCTAAGCTAGTTTTGGTTAACATTGAATAGAAATTATTAAAATAAAATTATATTTTTAACGCTGGCTAAACCTTCCTGAAAAAAACCTACATTAGCCTTGTCTTTTAACAGTATTTTCCAGTTAAAAAACAAAGAATCCAATCGTATATTCAAGCATTTATCCGTAAATTTGCAGAGTTTTATACTTATGTAATTTTACGATGAAAAAAATCTTAAATATCCTATACTCAACGCGTTTAACAGCAGTCCTATTTTTTGTATTTGCAACAGCTATGGGAGTAGCCACATTTATAGAAAATGATTTTGGCACACAAACCTCAAAAGCCTTAGTATACAACACTTGGTGGTTTGAAGCGATCATGGTGTTTTTTGTAATTAATTTTTTTGG
>Ga0105355_10004193_pt1 | contig 12417 bp, 10 predicted proteins | sample GOMGulsemesocosm_2_FD_83508 | JGI IMG/M metagenome (GOLD analysis project Ga0105355, IMG submission 83508) | Methane-oxidizing microbial communities from mesocosms in the Gulf of Mexico - GOM9C Gulf of Mexico | ecosystem: Environmental > Aquatic > Marine > Cold seeps | place: Gulf of Mexico... | reverse complement strand
CCTGCTTCAAAACCTTATATTAGGCGAAAGTTACATTGTCCTTTAGTGATTGGGAATATTACGATCAACTACAACTTGGTAAATGTACTTACAAAAAAGCGTTTATGGCTATGAACATTAAGTGGCTCGATTATGAAATCCTTGGAAATATAAAAGGCTAGAGCTATATATTATTTATTTGTGTCCGCTTTAGGGTACACAATTACTTAATCAAGTAATTGTGGCTTGGGATATCCTCACTCTGCTAGGGTAAAGATAACACTTCAACTGAACATCTAAAAATAAAGCACCCTTTAATAATCTATACTTGAGAAATGGAAGAGACTAATACGCTCACATTAGTTATTGGCGAGCATAAATATTGTAAGGAGAACTAATGGAGTTTTTAATATTTTTAGTTGTTTGCTTTATGTTTCCTGAACTTGCCATTATTTTGGGTTTTATCTACTGCTGCTTACTGTTTGGTAATACGGATTACCAGAGCCGACAGGATTCACCAAAGAAGGGAAAGAAGACCAGTCATACTGACGAATGGTATCAATAAGCTAACCTACAGTAATTTATGCCATTTCTATTATACTTCCCCAAACTCTAGAGTTTTCAATGACATCAACAAATGACTCTGCACTAAAGCCATTTTGATACAACGAATCAGCCTCTCTGTCATTTTGGTCATGACCATATAGCTCACTCATATCCATTAAAAGGTTAGCATCATCGTTTAATGCTATATGTAGCTCCTCAACAGAAATCTTTAAAAAGTCATTAAAATATTCATGATCAAACTCCATACAGGTATCAGCAATCCAACCAATAACCGTGTAATGTGACCTTTCATCAATTCCAAGAGATGATTTAAACTGATTATCAGTTAATAAAAGATGCTTAATCGCATCAGATTTGCGCTTTATTTGTAGCCCTGCTTTCCTTAATGCATTGTTTTTATAACCTATAGCCTCCCTTTTACTACTTCTTCTATAAGTTGATTTCACTTCAATCACCAATACAAAGTCACCTAACCTACATATCAAGTCGATTTCACCGGGGTTCATAGACTCGCAACTGGAAGGCATATAACTATCAAGAACTGTAAAACCTCGTTTTCTGAAGGACTCACCAAGTCGCTCTTCAATTCTAGAGGTTTCATCTTTTAATTCAGGTCTGCCATTTGCAAAACGTCGAAGATTATTAATAGCATTAACATTCGTTAATTGACATGCCATCATCCATGGGAGCTGTACGCTATAGTTACCTAATTTAAAAATTGGTCGTTCGGTTAATTCAGGGCGTTTTTGTCTGTTACTACCTTTAAATTCGCCTCCCCACTTTTTGAAATCAAGTGACCAAAAATCTAATATAGCCTCTGCCGCCTTTAAGTTACCTTTTGGAAAAACATCAGATACTGTCCAGCCAACAATATTTTTAGCCTTTTGCTTCCAATTGAGCCAAGCAATTGGGAGTCTATTTTGAAACTCATTATTACTAGTATCAAGCAATCCACCCATTGCCAAAATGCTTAAAGCACTTTGCCATTGACCTGTGTTTTCATACTCTCTAAAAAATACTTCGATATAATCTTTATTATAAAAAGCAAGCATCAACTCAAGTGATAATAATGCTTGGAAGACGTCAACGTTCATACCATTATCAGTTAATACAGTTTTATCGACACCGTATATTTCACTCAGCTGTAAAACAGAGCCAAGGGCCTTGATATAGGCTGTTTGGTTCAATTCGTGATAATCTTTAGAGCCTATTTGCTGTTCTGCTATTCCTGATTTTATAAAATCATTTAAACCACGATTAAGCCAATAGCCTTCGAGTAGATTTAGCTTTCTCCCGTTTAACTCCCATTCTTGATTTACTACATTATCTAAAACGGTACGATCTAATTGATTCCCGTTTAAAAAATAACTTTCTTCATCATCAAAACAAAACGGCACAACACTCCGTGAGAGAAACTCATTGAGTTCAACTTGTGCCTGAATTAACTCAGAAAACTGAAATAAAAGTGTTTCCGCAATAACAGGGCTATCACTACTTGGGAATAATATAGGTGATAAATGTAGTTTCAGTGATTCGGCAATCACTCTATCGGTTAACTTAAATGAAGCGGGATCTGAGTTACTGATCTTCCACTCTACTATTTTGGTCAAGGCATTAAACTTAGCTGTTATACATATGACTTCACCATCCAAGGAGATGTTAGGCTCTACAAAACCTTTAAATGCATATAAGCTTGAATAACTTAACAGCTCAAAAATAGATAATTTTTCAAAAGGCTTTTGACATTGAGCAAGTAAGTCTAGTCTTTGTTTATGTGCCAACTGGAAACATTCACAGACTTTAATTAACTTAGTCAACGAACTAGGAACAGTTTCACCTAATTTCTTTATCTCAGTCCATTTTTCACTTTGTGGTCTTAATACAACTTCAGAATGTCGTAGCCCCTTGCAAACTGACGATGGTGAGTTTTTGGTTATTTGCTTTAACAAATCAAAATTAGTTGTATTGTTTTGGGAGAAATAACGAGACAAAGCGAGAACAAAAGCATTAGAACTTAAAACTGCTGTACTTAAGTCCCGAATTACTTTGGAAGACCAAAAAAGATTGTCTTTATTAACCTTTTTCTGTTTTTTTGATTTTAATGGTTTCCCTGCAAGGTAAGCATCAATGACTTCCAATGATGCTTCATCACAACTACACCCTTTTTCGAGTAAGGTTGAATATTTCTGTTCAAAGTAGGTTAGTACAATTTCAAAGCTCATATAATGTGCCTTAGTCCCTTATTTAAATTGTAGTTAGTCGTAAGTTTTAGTAACAACTGAACATAATAGGTGCCACCTAAAGTAGAACAACCCAGTTTTTTATAAATACCTTACCATTGTCAAACAATTATCACATTGTTATCATTACAAAAAACATGAAAAACAAACCAAAAGGATTTGAGCTGTGAATTATAGTAGTACAGTTGATGAAGAATCACTTGCCAATGAAGCAAAACCAGCAGAGCAGGAAGTCACCCCGAAATTAACACTCAATGAGCATGAAAGTAGCTATCTAATAAAGCAACGTAACTCTTTCTGGGTTGCAAATCCTAAAATGTTATTCACATTCGGTGCTACGCCTAAAAGTAATATTTATATTTTCGGTCAAGCAACACTTCTTTTGATATCCCTATCAATATTCTTTGCAATCAACATTTATGCTATTTTCTCTTATGAAGAGGCTGTTGTGGGAGTTGGTGAAATATCAGGTCAAACATGGGTAGACAGGTTGACAATTATTGCAATACTTTTCATTATATTTAGAGCAAATAAGCATTTGAAAAACAATGTTAATAAGAATCCTATTAAGGGCTACCGACTTACTTTGTTCTCAAACAGCTTGATAAGAGCTCTAGTAAACCAAATACAGTTAGCACTATTAATATTCATAGTTCCTGCAATTTATGGTTTGATGGTATACGAAGAAACTTCACAAGTATTTTCTGAGATATTTGATGGTAGTATCGCTGATAACCTTAACATTCTTTATAGCTTTACCAGCGTAGTAATATTCTATATCGCTTTTAGTTATTGTAAGAAGGAACTAGTGCAATGAAACAATTAATTTTATTCTTATTTTTAACCCTTTCCTACAACGCTAACGCAAAAAACACACCTTACAAAGAGTGTGTTCAAGAGCAGGAAAAAGTCAGTTCATTTAGCCTTATTCTTTTTAATAAAGCTGAACTAATAAATTTAGGTAATTGTGTTGGCGTCGCTGCAATTAAGCGTGGTAATAGCCTAAATATTGTTGAGTCATGTAAAGAAGTGGATGAAGATAAAACAAACGCTTTGGGAGTATTATCCCTAAGTAAAGCGGAAGCTATTCAAATAGGTCAATGCTTAGGTGTTATAAACTACATTCATAACAAATATCATGATGAGTATATTAACAACAACTATAATTATAGAGGCAATGATATCTACCAATGTCAAAAAGGCATGACGGCTGTTAAAACCATAGTCAGACTAGGCGCACAAAAAATAAGTAAATCAACCCTGCGTGACAGTTTATGCCACTAACTAATGACATGAGCAATTTAGCAGATACAAACTCGATTGATGATTATGCCAGTATTTTCTTAGAAAGAAGGACGTTACCAAGAAAAATCCACGACCTATTACAAACTATCTTCACTAAGCGTGAAGCTAAATTTCGCGAGCATATTATGGTCGTGAAACAAGGAGATCATAATAAAAAACATTCCCTCAAACAGGGAGGTCACGCAGTTGTTGGCAACTGTCTAATCCTGCTAACCTTGCTAGATTCTGCTTCAACTAAAAAACTTCTAGAGTATTATTTCAGTACACTAACAGATCCCTCAATTCGAAATTTTGATAACTTTTTTGATAACAATGATGCTAAATCACCTGCATACTTTTTCTGTGGCATTGACAAGAAAGACATAGACAAAGTTAAAGCCTGTTTAATAGACATTAACTTTGACCTATTTACACAAAAACTCCCCTTACCTGTTAAAGATAAAAGCTATATTCTACACCTATTATCTCAAGATATTCCTTGGCAGAAATATCTAAAAAGCTATCAAGAAGCAGAAAAATACTTTTATAAAAAAGATGCATTTGGGGCAAAAGTAATACTAGAAGAGCTAAATAACAAAACACTAATTAAGCTTATTCCTGTGCAACTGTTACTTACTAAAGTTAATAATGAAATAGATGAAGCAGAAAGAGCAGTCTCACTAATAAACGATTTACTGGGCTAAATTCAAGCTAAATCAAATAAATTAATTTAATTTAAATTAATCCTAGGTTGTGCCGGGCACAATTTCAGAATGATTTTCGAAGTCACACATAGTGTGTGGCATTTGGAGAATCATAATGAAACACCATAACGACCTAGTTATAAACTACCACGTTACTGAGAAATGTAATTACTCTTGTCGGTTCTGCTACGCCCAGTGGAATAAACCAAACGAAATTCATGCTGACGGAAACAAAGCAGAAATGATGCTCGCCTTCTTAGCGAGTTATTTCATCAAAAACCCTAAAAACATCGTTCAACAGCAAATGCCCTATAAAAATGTAAGGCTTAACTTTGCAGGCGGTGAGCCAATGTTACTTCAAAAACGTTTTTCTCGTTTATTAACCGTAGCTAAAAATCTTGGTTTTGAATTATCCCTTATCACTAATGGGCACTTCTTAACAGAGAATTTTATTAAACAATATGCCCCTCTTTTTTCAATGATAGGTATTAGTTACGACAGCCAGCTAACAATAAGTCAAAAAGAAATTGGTCGTATTGATCGCAAGACTGAGTCTATTTCACCAGAGAGCTTATTAGCAAAAATAGCTTTATTACGCCAAGTAAATCCGAATATTCAAATAAAAATTAACACTGTTGTTAACGCGGTTAATCAGTTTGAAGATTTTAATAAGTTAATCACGGAAATTAACCCTGTTAAATGGAAAGTTTTGCCTGTTGAAAATGATGCTTTTCAAATAAGTAAGCAAACATTTGACCACTTCTTAGCTCGACACACAACATTAGAAAAATACATAACGGCTGAAGATAACAGCAGTATGACCCAATCATATTTAATGATAAATCCTGAAGGCAAATTTTATCAAAATAAACTAAATAGCAATTGCTACACCTATAGCCAAGATATTATTGAAACAGGTGTTGAAGAGGCGCTACAACAGGTAGAGCTAGACTGGGCTGCATTTTCAAATCGATATAAAAAGCTGGAGGCACTTTATGCATAATCAAAAGAAAGTAGCCCTAATAATGCAGCAACTTGTACAAGGGGTTCACCCCCAAGCCCTAGGAGCCAAAAAGATATGGTGCTGCCATCATTTATATCGCATAAGGATTGGGAAGCATTATCGCCTGCTGGTTAGCTTTGTAGAAAACAAATGGCAAGCTGTTGAATTATGCACTCGTCAGCAACTAAAAAGAAAACTAAAACAACGAAGGCGGCATTCCTACTTAGTCGCAAAAAAACATTTGTAATTTAACAATTAAGGAGACAATTATGTCTAAAAAAATTACGCCAAAAGACAACGCTGCTAACCAACCAAACAAGAACAAAGGTTCAAGTGGTACCAATAAGCAATATGATCAAAACCAAGGTAACCGTGGTAAACAACTTAATCCAAACAATAAGGGGTAAAATCAAGGTATAACTAATAAAAGCCAGCTTCAATTTTGAAGCTGGCTTTATAGTTGCTGCGCTTGTATTTAAATAACTTATCTTTTAGCAAAACGCTAAGCGGCAGGAACATCAAAAGATACTCACCTATTGAGTATTTCTTACTGTTTTATCTCAACCTCACTAGTTTTACTCTGTTTATTTGTCTTACAAAAACAATAAAGTGTGTTTCATATTCCTAAAAAATCACTTCACTTTCACTGTATACACATCCATAATATTGCATTCACAGATAACTCCTCTGTTACTCCCTCACAATAATTTTTGGTAAGTTTAAATGTCTGTAAAAGCACAAATCATCGATGTATTCGCGGGACCTGGCGGCTTAGGCGAAGGTTTCTCTGCTTATAAAGATGAAGACGGTAATTTCCCTTTTGAAATTCAAATTTCAGTTGAAATGGAGCAGTACGCTCACAAAACATTGCGACTTCGTGCTTTCACACGTTATTTCACACATAACGATATGGAGCTTCCTAGCATTTTCTTTGATTACATTTCAGGGAAGAACAAATTACTAGGCAAGCTAATTGAGTTTAGAACGTGGGTTGAGGGTGAAAAAAACGTCACTGAAAATGATAATAATGACTGGGCAGTAATATCACCAGAGTTCTATTGCCCTAACTATTTTCAAGAAGCACAATCACAGTATGAAAATGAATGGCTAGACATTCAACTTGCCATTAAACAGGCTATTCTCGAAGCTCGTAGAATGACGCTTGGGCCTGATAAGAAAGATATTCATAAGGCAATCAAAGAAAGAATAACACCCAAAATCCCTACTATTTTGATTGGAGGCCCCCCTTGCCAAGCATTCTCAACAGTTGGACGTTCTCGTCGTAAAGGCCATGTTACTAACAATGTAGCCACAAACACAGACGAACCCGCAGTGTGGGATCAAGATAATGATGGCCGTACTTGGTTATACAAAGAGTATATTAAAATAATTCATTCTTTTAAGCCTGAAATTTTCGTTATGGAAAATGTTAGAGGTATGCTTTCAGCAAAGGTTGATGGTGAAAATGGTGAGAAGGTTTTTGTTTGGAAACAGATTTTTGCTGACTTAAATAAGCCTTCAAATGTTGTTGGCAGGAAATCAAGCAAGCTTGAATACGATATTTACTCTTTAGCAACTGATGCAAAGTTCACTGGAAACCCTGATGATTTAAATATAATAAAAGGTGCTGATTTTGTTTTAAACTCTAAGCACTATGGTATTCCGCAAGCGAGAGAGCGAGTTATTTTACTAGGTGTTAGAAAAAATATATCTAAAAAATTAGGTGAGTCTTTTAGCGCAATGCTCACTAAAATATGCACAAAACAGCAAACTCATGTTAGTGATGCAATTGGTGATCTACCTGTATTGCGTTCAGGTGTTGGACGTCAAGAGCATGAATACAATGGTATAGACGCGCCAAAACAATCATCAGTTAAAGCTATTAATGAACTTGAATTTTGGAATAACGAACTTAAAACAAAATTAAATACAGCTGTAAAACGCCTAAAGAAAAGCACAAATACCCATCAGAAAAAAGTGTGGGACATTCTCAATCTTTCATATAAAGGACATAGACGTTTATCCAAAACTTCACGTAGCCATATTGATGTATTAAACAGAGGTTTTGAATCGACAAACGATTCAATTAAGAAGTTTACAGAATTCCCATACTGTCGTTTAGTAAATGAGTGCCAAGGTAGATCAAGACTGATTCATGTCGAACAACTAAATAAATGGTATAAAGCTAACAACAATGAAGTGTTGGTGTTAAACCATGAAACTAGAAATCATATGGATTCTGATTTATGTCGTTATATATACTCCGCGAGTTATTCTCTTATTGTGCCAGAGAAAGGTGAGCGAATTAATCCAAGACTTCCTGAGCTTGTAGAAGCAGGCTTAGATCCTAAAGGACATAAAAATAGAGAATCGTTTATTGACCGTTTCCGTACACAGATATGGGATAGGCCAGCAACAACAATCACTAGTCATATATCAAAGGATGGGCACTACTTTATCCACCCAGACCCAAGTCAAATGCGTAGTTTTACAGTAAGGGAAGCTGCACGGATACAGACTTTCCCTGACAACTACTTCTTTGATGGTCCACGAACGGCACAGTTTATTCAAGTAGGTAATGCGGTACCACCACTTCTGGCAAATAAAATAGCAAAAATTATTTCTATTATTTTAAAATAACAGAGGCTGTGCACAATAAATTGCACAACTATTTCTACTTGTTTAATGACCATGCTTAGCAAAATAACACTATCCTAGATAAGAGTAACCAAGGGGACCAATCCGACTAAGGTGCAAGCCAAACGGGGTGGTTACACATTAGCTTGATAGCATTTAAAGCTGTTAGCAGGAAATAATAAGACTTCCTGCTCTTTATGTATATATCTATTGCGTTCCTATCAGCCCAACTTGCTCGACTTCTGTTCTAACTTTAAAGGCTTTAAAGTGTTTAAAAGTTCTATCATATTACTTTTGAACTCGTTAGAACTCGCCCACTCAAGTGGTAAAGTCAGAAAGAGCCCTTTCTCACTTGTTTCAAAGCGAGATTGGAAAGGTAGTTTGTTTTGAATATTTATGAGCCCTTTCATTAGTTGGCCAGTGAACTTAATCATGCCTTTAGGCCCTGAAAAATCAATGACTCGTAAAGATAAATGCAACTCTGTTAGGTATATCAGCTTTAAATCAAAGCCAGAGAGAGGCTTAACACCGCATATTTGATAAACTTCATCATCATCTTCAACTGATATTTTAGTTAGCCAATCACAACTCTTAATGCCGTTACAAACAACGTCATCAGGGGTATTAATTACTTCTGATTCAAGTGGTTCTTTTTGCTCTATCAAGTTTATTTTTAAAGCGTGGTTTGCAATTTTATTATGCAAGAAGGCATTCAATAATTGTATCGTTTTTCTATATTCACCAATTTCTTGACGTTTAGTGTAATTAAAGAAACTATACCCAGTCCTAACTAAGCTGAATGCTAAAGCAAGTTTGTATACCTTATCCCCAACACCATCACCTAAATGAGCCTTTATTGCTTCTAACTGCTCTCTTTCAGGGTTCATTAGTAAAAGAGTCATTGCTCTCAACACAAGTGACTTTTCATCAGTAAACTCAAGCTTAACTTCATCGCCATTTAATAACTTCCTAACGACCTGAAGCCAGGTATTAAAAGATTCATCATCAGTTACATCTTTGGGAGCCGTTTTTTCAAAAGTATTTACTATCTGTTCTGAAGACCAACCTTTATCTACTCCATTTTTTATGCAAATTTCAAAGAAGGCTAAAGCAAATGATGTATGTTCTCTATCCACACTATCTAGATTAAGCAGTAATATGAGCAACTCTTTGTGTGAACCTATAACATTGTCTAATAGTGTTAGAGAGTCCCCCTTATCACTCGACTCTTCAAGATACTGCTGTAATAAAGCGAGAGTTCCATCAACCAATGCCATTGAGTCTATAAAACTTTCTTTAATAAAGTTTGCAGAAGTTAACTTAATTAATTCGTTAGCTACTACCTGGTTTGGTTTAGGCAACAACAAACATTCTAGAGTTGAAACATCAAAATTTTCATAGCTTCGCTCTAAGAAAAGTTCTAATGTATCATTTGACTCAAACCAAACTTTATCAATCAAAGAGAATGAAAGAAACGTTGTTGAACTTGCAATTTCAGGCTTTATCTCAAGTACAATATCGCTAGTTTCCAACAAGCCAGTAGAACATAGCGAGGTAAGCTCTTCTGAGTTAATCACTGCTTTTTCATTCAAACATTTACACAGCTGCAAAGGTAGTACTTCATAAGATAGAATATATCGACTAAAATATTTCTTCGATACAACAACATAAGAAGCGTTAGTGTTGAAAGTAATTTCCATTATTTTTGCTCTCTATATTCTATTAAGCCAGACTCTTTCTCAGGGAAAATTTTAGCAAAAGAGGAATTTTCTAATGTATTTCCAGTCATAAGAAAAATAAGTGCTGCTCGGGCACGAGAACACATAACATATAAATTCATTTTTAACGTAGTCAGGTCACTATCTTCTGCAGCATAATTCTGTAATTGAGGTATAAATACAACATCAAACTCTAGACCTTTACAACTCTTTCTATTTAAAACAGTCACAACCCCTTGCACATCAAAATCAAGGTCCTCACTACTTTTATAATCCGTACTTGTGTAAGACTGTACCTTATAATTTAAAAGCTCTTTTTGCAATTTCTCTACAAAATAGCTTCTGTCCTTATCATTTTCAACGATAATGCCAATTTCTAGCGCCCCTCTATATTGCAAATAATTTTGGATATATTTTATTTGCAAATCTGTACTCCCCGCTGCTACTAATTGGGGTTTATCACCACTTCTCGATGGTAATTCTGGCATACCAGTTTCTAATCCTACGTAAAAACACCTTGCTACTTCTGCGATTTGTTTGGTATTTCTGTAATTTTCAGTTAACTTGAATTCTCGACTAGGCTTAATTTTTAGCGCTTTTCTAATATCTTCAAGTGAAGAATTATGGCTTTCTTCTAAGCGTTGGTTTTCATCAGCAAGAATCGTAACACCGCCATGTGGTAAAGTTCTACTAGAAAAGCGCAGGAATTTATACATGTTAGTTTCAAAATCTTGGGCTTCATCAATAATTAAATGTCCCCAATCATGGCAATTTTCTTCATCAAGGTCTAAATACATATCTTGCATCGCGAGCCAATCGTATTTCCATTTTTTAATTTCAATAGGATCAATCGATGGTCCACTCCACTTTGAATAATCTTCAGGATGTTGTTGGAATAAATCTTGGCATACATGCCATTTTTTTTGGGATTTATCCCATTTCCCACCCAATATCTTGACCTCATCTTTGTCTTCATAAGGGCAATTTAAATACGCTCGGGAATTTTTGAATTCAACAGGTGATGAATCATTATCATTCTCTTGTGGTATAGAGTGTAAACGCCACCATTCTGGGAACCATTGATGCATTGTTCTAGACTCTACATTGCCATCGATCTGCGTAGCTACATTTTCGGTATACTTCCTTAACACTCTGTTAAACATCAGAACTGTTACATCTTGTTGTTTTTTTGATAGTATTTGAGCCCTCATAAAAGCTATAACCGTCTTTCCGGTACCTGGTGGACCAGATACTAAAATACTACCGTCTATTGGTGCATCTTCAAAGATATCTTGTTGCTCTTCGCTTATTTGTCTCGCATTAGGCATTTTCATCAGTAGTCACCTGTATTAACTTGGTTTAATACGGCACTAAAGAAGCCCTCATTATTGTTATCACCAATCAAGATTTTTCTATCGAGAAGCAAGTTGTTATGTTCACAGCTTGTTTCAGAAATAAGGGCACATGAATGACAAGCCGCTTTATTTAGTCCCATCACTCCTTGCGCTTCCATTTCACTGCAAACAGGGTCATTTGAACACCAATTTGCAGTTTCTAAAGCAGCTAAAATAGCAGGAATTAAACGGTCTATTTCCCCCTGCTGTACAAGTCCACCCAAGCTCCCTTCTGAGTCACCATCTGCTGTATATATTAAAATGCCCGCTTGCTCCTCTTCGGCATAAATTCGTTCACGTAACGATCCACTAGAGTAACCGCTTTCAAAGCTCAGCTGTCTGACTAGTAGATGAGCCAAAGTGTGCATTAATACAAATTTACTACTCGGAATGGGCAAATACGTAGATGATGTATTAGCATGCCTAGTTACCATATCTTGTAACCGGGTTCTGAAACTATCAGACAAATTGCTTTCCCATTGCTGAATTGCCATTTGATCGAATTCAAGAAAAACACCTTCACCATAAACTTCGGTTGCAGGCAACCAAGCTGGCGAATTGGGTCTTTTATCATGCATAATAATAGGTTTATCGTTAGGTTCAATACGCTCAAACCCACAGAAAGCACGAACTTCTCTTAGCTTATCTAGAAGAACAATTCGCTTAAGATATTTTTGAAAACCGAAAGCCTTTGTATCATCCCATTTCGCTATACGTGCTTTAAATGTATCAGATGTTTTTTCCTCAACATTAGGAGTTATTAATATATCCCATTCAGCAACTCTCAAATCTTCATCGTTAGGTATTTTAAACTTACGACTTTCTTGCTCATTTGAAGTCATTGCTTTTAGTACATCGTCTACACTAAGGTCATATTCATCAGCAATCTCT
>Ga0105355_10004187_pt1 | contig 12424 bp, 10 predicted proteins | sample GOMGulsemesocosm_2_FD_83508 | JGI IMG/M metagenome (GOLD analysis project Ga0105355, IMG submission 83508) | Methane-oxidizing microbial communities from mesocosms in the Gulf of Mexico - GOM9C Gulf of Mexico | ecosystem: Environmental > Aquatic > Marine > Cold seeps | place: Gulf of Mexico... | reverse complement strand
GGTCGCCTTTGCAAATAGCGTCCTTGCTATTTGTCCTTCGGACCAGCTAAAGCTGTCTTAAATTTTTCCAGAAAATTTAATCTTTTGGTTACTTTTCTTTAAGAAGCACAAATTGGTCTGGAATCAATTTGAACAGCCAGCGGCTTGCCCGCAGGGTGAAATACACGGATGTATTTCATAAAGAAAAGTAACTGGTGTGCATGTGCCATGCTCAATTAATGAGATAAAGTTAAGAAGCACATCAAAAAATTCACTGAAGCTATAATTATTCGCTTAACTGACCAACATTAGAGCCAGGGTCGGTGTTCACGTGCACATAGCACGGAGCGGCGGCCTCTGACATCACTGATGCTCTTGAACATCCCCCGCGAAGCTATTCTTTAATCAACTTCAATTCAATCGACTCTTCATTGCCCTTATATGGCAATTCGCATTCAACAATATACACCCCAGCACGGGTCGTCCAGCGTCCCTCAATGCTAAATTGGTCCTTGCTGTTGTTACTTTGGGCGCGCCAAGCAGTCGGGGCTACTCCCATGTCTGTTAACATCTCTTCACTTTGTTCTTTACATAACTTCTCAACCACCGCACTACTGGTTACCTCATTAGCGGTAGCCGGTTGCAAACCTGCCCCGAAATACAGAAGAAATATTGCGCCATAACGAATGCTGCTGGCTAAGTGTTTACTCATTATCATGTTGACCTTCCCACCTTTTCTAACGTCTTTTCGCGTTATTTGAGCATATTGAATAGATAGTATCCTACTAATTTAAATTGCCATTGACAATGACTAATCCATTGGTTATAAACGATGACAGATATTAAATATTCTATTTAGTCGCCCAACACAGATTATTCACAAAAGAATAACGCCAAGCGATTAAATTGTGACTAAAGCGTTATTTTGAAATAGCCAAGTTACACTTCACAAAGCCGCCAACACCCGATGAATGTAATCATTCGTCCCACGTATTATATTGCCTGTAAAAAGCACAATGCTTTATTTGGAGAGTTTCACCTCATGTGTTCTATATTTTCGATTTTTGACATCAAGTCAGATCCACAACAGTTACGTACCACCGCATTAGAAATGTCAAAATTAATGCGTCATCGCGGTCCAGATTGGTCGGGTATCTACGCCTCTGATCGTGCAATTCTTGCACATGAACGTTTATCTATCGTCGATGTCGATAATGGCGCACAACCGCTATATAACGAAAAGCGTGACAATATCTTAGCGGTTAACGGTGAAATCTATAACCACAAAGAGCTTGGCGCTCAATACCCAGACTACCCGTTTCAAACGAAATCAGATTGTGAAATCATTTTGGCGCTGTATCAAGCACACGGTACCGAGTTTTTAGATCAACTCAACGGTATGTTTGCCTTTGCATTGTACGACGAAGCGCAAGATCGCTACCTACTCGGCCGAGATCACATGGGGATTATCCCAATGTACACAGGTCATGACGAACACGGGAACTTCTACGTTGCTTCAGAAATGAAAGCGCTTATTCCGGTATGTAAAACCATTGAAGAATTTCCTCCTGGCCACTATTTTGATAGTAAAGTCGGTAAAATGGTCAAGTATTATTCTCGCCAGTGGAGTGATTACGACAACGTTAAAAATAACGATTCGAGCCCACAAGCACTAAAAGTAGCACTGGAAAACTCAGTCAAGCGTCAGCTTATGTCAGATGTGCCTTACGGCGTATTATTATCTGGCGGACTCGATAGTTCTGTTATCTCGGCAATTACCCAACAATATGCCAAGAAACGTATCGAAGATAACGGCGAATCAAATGCATGGTGGCCACAATTGCATTCTTTCTCTGTCGGTTTAGAAGGATCTCCGGATCTTATCGCCGCGCAGAAAGTTGCTGATCACCTAGGTACAGTCCATCATCCGGTACATTTCACTATCCGTGAAGGCATCGACGCAATTAAAGACGTTATTTATCACCTAGAGACTTATGATGTCACCACCATTCGTGCGTCAACGCCAATGTACCTAATGTCACGCAAGATCAAAGCGATGGGGATTAAAATGGTCCTATCTGGCGAAGGTGCCGACGAATTATTAGGCGGCTACCTTTATTTCCATAAGGCGCCCAACGCCAGAGAGTTCCACGAAGAAACCGTGCGCAAGCTTAATAAACTTCATATGTTTGATTGTGCTCGTGCTAATAAGGCAATGTCGGCGTGGGGCGTTGAAGCGCGCGTGCCCTTCCTCGATAAAGAATTCATCGACGTGGCGATGACTCAGAATCCTGATGCGAAGATGATCAGTAAAGATCGTATGGAAAAGCATATCTTACGTGAAGCATTCACCGATATGTTGCCAGAATCGATTGTGTGGCGTCAAAAAGAGCAATTCTCAGATGGTGTTGGTTATTCGTGGATTGATGAATTAAAGGTTTACGCAGATACAATGGTGAGCGATCAGCAGTTGGCAAACGCGCAGTTTAAATTCCCACACAATACGCCTGATAGCAAAGAGGGTTATTTATTTAGAACCATCTTCGAAACACATTTCCCTAATGAAACCGCCGCTAAGTGTGTACCTGGTGGAAAATCGGTAGCCTGTTCAACGCCTGAAGCGTTGTTATGGGATGAGAGCTTCCAAAACATGAACGAGCCGTCGGGTCGAGCAATCGCTGCCGTACACAACGACAGCTACTAACCCCTAGTGCCAAGCGCCGCCACGCTGTTAAGCATGGCGGTGTTAAAACATCATAGCGTTTACTGTTCCCAGTAGGCTTCTTCTAGACTATCTTCTTTCTCCGGCAACCCTTTTGACAGACGCGGTGAATGTTGATTTAGCATCTCAAAACTCACGCGATTCGAATATTTACACACCTGCGCAAATGAAGAATAGCAAAGCGCGGCTTTCATGTGCTTGCTCGAATTTGGAAAATACTGCTGGTGATAATGGTTTGCCGCCATATCGTGCAACAATGCGGCTAACGCACCATCCCCTGCGCCATTGGTGTTTTTAATCTTGGTTGGTCCGCCCATGTAAGGCTCAATATGCGAAAACACCATCAGTGGATTATTACAATCTTGCTTGCGCATCGCCCGACTAAACTCGTAACGGTTAAAATCACTAATGCTGCCTGTCTTTAGTGGATTGGTGGTCACCCGTTTAACGTCTTCATCACAATAGCCAGAAAGATAGAGCCCTTCTGGTCCGGCGGTCAACAATACTAAATCGACCACGCTAAGGGCCTTCTTTGACGCAAGTAACGGGTCACTCTCACCGGTTAAGGTCTCAGCCTCCTCTTCATTCATCGCCAGAACGGTTACGTGCTTGTCAATGAAATTTAGCCACCAGCTTGGATCTTGTTCGATGATCTGCTTAGTGCCAAGACTCAATACCACTGGCGTGCCACTTTCATTGGCATAGTTCACCGCTGTCATCGTGGCTTGATCAATCGTATCACCCTCACCCACACGCATTAGGTAAGCGCTTATAATCAAAGCTGATGCCTGAGATACGATACGCTTGTCGATGCTCTCACAGCGCAGCGCATTAGCCATGCCACGGTTAAACGCGAATGTCCGTTCACCATCGGCGCTGATCAGGGTAAAACAGCGACCGATAGGACCCGACACGGGCTGAAGAATGTCCAAATCAACCTTCGAAGAGGTATTACATAGGTATTTATAAGCATAACCTTTGGCACGAATAGGATCGCTGATCACCCCAAACAATACACTGCGATCATCAGACAACACCGAGTAATTGTGCAAAGTATTGCCAATGGTCCCGCCCGCAAATTCATGGCTGATCAGATTGTCTGCCATCAATAGTTCATAGATCGCTTCGGCTTGTGCATCGTCGACTAAACATGAGGTGCCCTTGATAAGGTCGAATTTGGCAAGAAACTGATCATCTACCGGCGCTTCAATGTCCACCAGCGTTTGGTCGATGCCACAAATATGGCTAGCAATAGCCGTTTTCTTGGTGTTTTCACTCGCCGTTTTACGGGTCGCTACGGGAAAGTAATGCTTGATTTTACGCTGGCCGGGAAACTTCATAGGTTGAAAACTCGTCAAAGGGTAAAACTCATCTTGAAGAGGTACAAGATGAGCTAGATAGCGCTATTTTAACTGATAGTGGTGCTGTGCAACGAGTTTTATTTAAGTTTATGTGATTAACTGCTGATAAATTAAATCTTTAGCGCACTACATGCCAAATAATTGTCTATCTATCAGCGCCTTTAGCGTGAGAACATGATCATCAGAGTCATTAAGCGCCGCAATATAGTGATAATGTTTGCCCCCCGCTTGCACAAACACCTGCTTATTCTCCTGCTCAATCTCTTCGATGGTCTCTAAACAATCCACCGAGAAAGCCGGACAGATGATATCAACCGACTCGACGCCATTGCTGGCTAACTCGGCCAGGGTGAGGTCTGTATATGGCGTTAGCCATTGCGCCTTACCGAAACGCGATTGATAGGTAACCATCCACTGTTGCTCGGTTAGCCCCAACGCGTCGGCCAATGCATTGGCGGTGCGCTGACATTGCGACTGATAAGGGTCGCCGGCATCGACATAACGCTGTGGCATGCCATGAAATGACATTACTAGTTTATTACTCTGGCCAGTTTTCGCCCACTGTTGCCTAACACTTGAGGCCAATGCCGCGATATATTGCGGATCGTCACAATAATCCATCACGGTGCGCACTTGAGGGATATGTCGCGTTTTAGCGAACGTAGCGCCCAGTTGGTCACAAATTACCGCTGTGGTCGTGGCGCTGTATTGCGGATACAACGGCAGTACCACAATATCCTTAATCCCCTGTCGCTCGAACTGCGCCAATGCCCGGCTAATGTGCGGCTCGCCATAACTCATTGCACTGATGCATTCAATATCAACTTGACTATCTGCGGCGTAAGCAATATTGAGCTTGTCGCAGATAGATTGGTTATAGTGGCGCAGCGGTGAGCCTTTGCTGGTCCAAATTTCGCGATACAATTTTGCTACCTTTGGGCTTCGAAGCGGCAGAATCACGCCATATAACAACGGTTTCCACAGTATGCTAGGCAGGTCAATAACCCGCTTATCACTAAGAAACTGCGCCAAATATTTGTACACTGCGCCAGTTGTTGGCTGCGCTGGTGTGCCTAAGTTAGCGACTATTACACCTATTTTTTTTACCGAGTTGGTCACAACATAAATCCAATAAATCAATTACTCGCGCTAGATTAACATTGCTGGCATGACAAAACACTAATGGCTATTGTGTTATGTCAATAATTGGCGGGAAATGAACAAAAAAAAACGTTCTAATGAAGCATTAGAACGTTTCTTAACAACAGTTGCTGATTAAGCAAGCAACGCTTTGATCTCTTGACTAACAACGGCTACTTCTTTGGTGCCATCTAAGCTATGGTATTTGTTTAGACCCTGCGCTGCCGCCTCGGTATAGTAAGCAATTAAGGGCTTAGTCTGATCGTGATAGATCCCTAAGCGCTTACGCACGGTAGACTCTTCATCGTCTGGACGAATAGCGAGTTCATCACCGGTTACATCATCTTTATTGGCCACTTTAGGCGGGTTATAAACGACATGATAAACACGGCCCGAACCAGAATGAACACGACGACCGCTCATGCGCTTAACAATATCTTCGTCCGGCACATCAATCTCAACCACATGATCAACCACGATGCCATTTTCTTTCATCGCATCGGCCTGTGGAATAGTACGCGGGAAACCATCTAACAGGAATCCTTTAGCGCAATCAGATTGTGCAACGCGCTCCTTCACTAATCCGATAATCAAGTCGTCTGAAACTAATTGCCCAGCATCCATTACCTTTTTAGCTTCAATACCTAACTCAGTTCCGGCCTTAACAGCAGCGCGTAACATATCACCAGTTGAAATCTGAGGAATACCAAAGGTATCCATTAAAAATTGAGCTTGCGTTCCTTTACCAGCGCCCGGAGCACCGAGTAAGATAATGCGCATAATATATCCCCTGTAGAATATCTAATATTTAAATTTATACTGTGATGGATAATACAGAACATTATCCAGATGTACAGTTAACATTGGTTAGACTTTAGGCAGATAGCCGCAATTTTTTTATCCACCTATCAACAGTCGAAAAAAAGGCCCACAACCGAGGTTATGAGCCTAATTTTACGACTTATTTTGACTATGCACGTGGCAATGTCGGATAGTCTAGTCCAAGCATATTACGCATCACGCGTACCACTTGGCAGCTGTAACCAAACTCATTGTCATACCATACATATAAGATACAACCACTGTCGTTCGTGATCGTCGCCGTTGAGTCAACAACACCCGCATAACGAGAACCGACTAAATCAGTCGATACGATCTCGCTCGAGTTGGTAAAATCAATTTGATCTTGGAGATCTGAATGTAAGGCCATATCACGTAGATAATTGTTAAGCTCTTCTTTGTTGGTGCCCTGTTTCAAATTCAGATTCATGATTGCCATCGACACGTTTGGCGTTGGTACGCGAATCGCGTTGCCGGTTAGCTTACCACCAAGTTCTGGCAATGCCTTGGCAACCGCTTTGGCTGCACCCGTTGATGTGATCACCATGTTCAGTGGTGCACTACGTCCGCGGCGCGGTGCTGGGTGATAGTTATCGATTAAGTTTTGATCGTTGGTGTACGAGTGAACAGTTTCAATATGGCCATTGCTGATACCAAACTTATCATTGATCGCCTTTAGCACAGGCGTGATAGCGTTAGTGGTACAACTTGCGGCGCTGACGATACGTGCATCGCCAATCATCTCTTCGTTAACACCATAAACAATGTTATCAATTTCACCTTTGGCCGGTGCGGTTAGCAGCACCTTAGAAGCGCCGGTAGACTTTAAATGTTCAGATAAGCCCGCTTCGTCGGTCCATTTACCGGTATTGTCAACGATAAGTGCATCATTGATCCCATATTGTGTGTAATCAATAGAGTCTGGTGAATTTGCATAAATGATTTGAATGTAGTTACCGTTAGCGATGATTGCATTGTTTGACTCATCGACTTCAATCGAGCCATTGAATGGTCCATGAATCGAGTCACGACGTAGCAGGCTCGCGCGTTTCTCTAGGTCACCACCAGTGCCACGCACAACAATTGCGCGTAGACGCATAAAGTTAGCCTTGCCACTTCGCTCAATCAATAGGCGGGCTAATAGACGGCCGATTCGACCAAAACCATAGAGCACCACATCCCTTGGCTGAGCTTCATTACCCTGCCCATGTACTTCACTCAACTCTGACTTGAGAAAATCTTCGACATGTGAATAGTCGGTCGCATGTTGCTGAGCGTATTTAATCGCCAACTTGCCCAAATCGATGCGGCTTTGCGTAATATCAAGTTGACATATTGCTGTTAATAGCGGGAAAGATTCGCGTAAACGTAATTTTTCACCGATGTGCTGACGTACGTTGCGATGAGCTTTAATAATATCAATTGTTGTCGCACTTAACAGTGGACGTCCATAAACAGTAATTTCAACACCTTGCTGGCGAAATAATTTACCAAGCAATGGCTGCATTGCTTCTGCAAGTTCCTGACGTTCCTGCCAGCTGTCTAAATACTTATCTTGGTTCATTTAAGCTTCCTTTAATATAGGCTAAATTTGAAAAGCGGATCGAAAATACGGTAGAGTACCCAAATATCGTTGATATTCGCGTCATTGAGCGGCAACTTGTCACCGCCGATGAAACATTTCAACTGATCGACATTTTTGGTACCTTCAAGGGCATAAAACAGACAATTTCGCCCTTAGATTTGAACGCCATTTTATAGTAAAGGTCCTGAAAACGCTAGCTATATCACACTTTCAGCAGGATGTAATTTTTTAATCAGGAATGTAATTTGAATACAAAAATGATAACGGTAGTGACATTGTTTTGCCTGCCAATAATCGTCGCTTGCTCCGACTCAAAACGGAGCATTTATGCTATCTGTGACGACAATCCACAGATATGCGGCGATATAGAGACCAAAGGTTGGTGCAAGATAGAACGTAGCGCCGTTATTCGCTTTCGCGAGCAGCAGATAGTGAGCCCCGACAACCAACTGAGTTTGTATCGCGGCCTAAAGCATTGGCAGTCGTTTAGTCATTGTATTGAGATCGCCGCTAACATCAAACGTCGCACCGTTACAGATCGTGACTCGGTCAAGGAAACCACATTTCTAACCAGCTTAAATGCAATCGATAGACTAGAAAAAGACACTTATAATAGTAACTTACCACAATTCCTCTATTACCATTGGGCAGCACAAGGCGATGACAGTAAGATTGATAAGCTGATTGAACTCGATCAAAATTCACAACTCAATTCCACCGAATTACAACTAATGATGGCAAGCTATTACGGGAAACTAGACTCAGACAAGGCAATTGCCTCTCAATATAAGGCACTGACGCTGTTAACTGCGCCAGATTTGGCTACACTCGATGCCGGCCTCTTCGCTAGCTTGGCCACTAACTTCTATCGAAAAAAACAATTTGAGCTGTCCTACGTTTGGACTCAAGTGGCTGTAAAATCGGGATTAAAAGAAAACTCTCACACGGCTTTAGCACGCGAATTAAGTGACCGTAACGTAAATATAGTCCATCTTGATGAGCTGGCCGACGACACCTATGATTCGATCAATGCACTAGCGTTTAGCGCGCCAAATCATAAAATTTAGCCTGTCGCATTCATGTAATAAAATTACAAAAAACAGGTAATTTTATTGCATATATGGGCCAATGTATGGCATATTGCCTGTAAATAACTTACAGGCAAATTTGACAATGAACGTCTTAGAACAAATAACCGTCAATTTAAACAAATTAAGTCGTTCTGAGCGTAAAGTCGCCGACGCAATATTGTCAGCGCCCAAATCAGCCATTCATTCTAGCATCGCCACCTTGGCTAAGCTCGCAGATGTCAGTGAGCCCACAGTTAACCGTTTCTGTCGCCGTATGGACACCAAAGGGTTCCCTGATTTTAAATTGCATTTGGCCCAAAGCCTTGCTAATGGTACACCCTATGTCAATCGGCATGTCGAAGAGTCTGACAGCGTTGAAGACTATACCAACAAAATATATGAAGCGACATTGGCGAGTCTCGACCGTAGCAGGCAGATGGTCGATACAGGTTCGATCAATCGCGCGGTAGATATTCTCACTCAAGCTAAAAAAATCTCATTTTTTGGTCTTGGTGCGTCCGCCGCTGTTGCACAGGACGCCTTAAATAAATTCTTTCGTTTTAACGTACCTGTGCAAAGCTTTCAAGATGGTTTAATGCAGCGCATGGCGTGTATTAACTCATCTGATGGCGATGTTGTCATATTAATATCACATACAGGGCGTACAAAGGCCTTAGTCGAGTTAGCCATTATGGCGAAATCCAATGACGCCACCGTCATTGGTATAACCGCTAAAGAGTCGCCGTTAGCCAATGAATGTAATTTGGTCATTTCTTCAGAGGTACCAGAAGATACGGATTTGTATATGCCAATGGCTTCAAGAATAGGCCAACTTATTATTATTGATGTCTTGGCGACGGGCTTTACCCTGCGCCGAGGTGCCAAATTTAGAGACAATCTACAAAAAGTAAAACAAGGGATCAAAGAATCCCGCTTTCATAAAAAATTGGAAAGTTAGCACGTAGATATAAGTGGATGGAAAGCCTCCTTTTCGAATAATCGAAATAAACAGACAAGCTGGAATATAACATGTATAGAAGAACCAAAATCTTAACCACACTAGGGCCATCAACTGACACGCCGGAAATTTTAGAGCAATTAATCAAGGCTGGTGCCAATGTTGTTCGTCTTAACTTTTCACATGGTAGCGCTCAGGATCATATCGACCGTGCCAAAATGGTACGTGCTGCCGCCAAGAAACTAAATACCTATGTCGGTATCTTAGGCGATCTGCAAGGGCCTAAAATCCGCGTATCACGCTTTGTTCAAGGAAAGATCCAATTAGCCATTGGTGATGTGTTTACCCTTGACGCTGATTTAGATAAAGACGCTGGTGACCAACATCAAGTCGGCTTAGATTATAAAGAGCTGCCTAAAGATGTATTCACCGGCGATGTGTTGTTACTTGACGATGGTCGTGTACAACTTAAGGTCACGGGCATTGAAGGCAGTAAAGTAATCACCGAAGTGATTATCGGTGGCCCACTGTCTAATAACAAAGGCATCAATAAACAAGGCGGCGGCCTCACCGCCGATGCGTTGACTGACAAAGATAAAGCGGACATTTTAACCGCAGCAGAGATCAGCGTTGAGTATCTTGCTGTTTCATTCCCTCGCAATGGCGATGAAATGCGTTATGCACGTAATTTGGCTGAGAAAGCAGGACTTAAGACCAAATTAGTCGCTAAAATTGAGCGTGCAGAAGTCGTGGCAACAGATGAAGCCCTCGACGATGTGATCCTAGCCTCGGATGCCGTAATGGTCGCACGTGGTGATCTCGGCGTAGAGATTGGCGACGCTGAATTAGTGGCGGTACAGAAAAACATTATTGCCCGTTCGCGCACCTTTAACCGCGTTGTTATTACCGCAACGCAAATGATGGAATCGATGATTGAGAACCCGATGCCAACGCGCGCCGAAGTAATGGATGTCGCTAACGCAGTACTCGATGGTACTGATGCGGTGATGTTATCTGCCGAAACAGCCGCAGGTGCCTACCCGATTGAAACGGTTAAGGCGATGGCCAATGTGTGTTTAGGCGCCGAGAGCCACCCTTCTATCATCAAATCACGCCACCGTGTCTCGGAAGAGTTCATCACGGTTGAAGAGACAATAGCACTGTCGACCATGTATGCAGCTAACCACCTCAAAGGCGTTAAGGCCATTGTTGCGCTAAGCGAGTCAGGGGCAACCCCACAATTGATGTCACGTATCAGCTCGCACATGCCAATCTATTGCCTGTCGCGTCACGCATCAACATTGGGCGCTGCCGCGCTATATCGCGGTGTTTACTCAATCTATTTTGATTCGACCACGATTGACTCGGACAGTCTAGCGATGTCGGCACTAGCCGAACTAAAATTACAAGGTCACGTTAATTCTGGCGATGTGGTGATGTTTACCTGCGGTGATAGAATGGAAACAGTGGGTGGCACCAATACCTGTAAGATCCTAACCGTTAAGTAATATCAATTATACCAATCTAGGTAACTAAAAAGGCGTCTAGTGCTACTAGACGCCTTTTCTATTTAAGCCAAGCGCAGGTTATTTAGACCTATGCTTCATCGTCATAGATGGTTGGGATCGCTTTTCGCTTATGCTGGGTGCGCTGATAGATAGCTATCAAACGTGCTTCTACGTCCCCGCGTACTGGTTTCCCTTCAAGAAAGTCATCAATCTGATCATAGGTCATGCCTAATGCGTCCTCATCGGTTAATTGTGGAGCATCGCACTCAAGATCGGCAGTTGGTGCCTTACTGACTAGCTGCTGGGGCGCACCAAGTTTAGTGGCAAGTGCCCTAACCTGACGTTTATTGAGGCCAAACAACGGCGCAAGATCGCAGGCACCATCACCAAATTTAGTATAAAACCCAGTGATGTTCTCCGCTGAATGGTCGGTTCCGATAACGAGTCCCCCCATCAAACCTGCGACATGATATTGCGCAGACATGCGCATGCGCGCCTTCATATTTCCTTTAACAAAATCTTGATTAAGCTGCGCGCAAATATTTAAATCATTAGCGATAACTTGCTGATGCAAACTATCACTGGCCTCTTTAACATTAATCGTTAAGGCCTGGGTTGGCTTAATAAAATCTAGCGCCATTTGCGCCTCATCTTCATCTTGCTGCTTGCCATAAGGTAAGCGTATCGCATAAAAGGCATAACCCGCATCGAGATCTAACTCATTGAGTTGATCGACAGCTATCTGCGCTAAACGGCCAGTTAAGGTCGAATCAATACCGCCGCTTATACCAAGTACTAACGCCTTAGCACCACTGTCGGTAAGCATGGTTTGAATAAAGGCGATGCGCCGATTAATTTCAAAACCAATATCAATGACTGGCTGGACCTGCATTTCTTCGAGGATCGCTTGTTTCATTCTGTCTCTTCTTTAACGTTGTATTATGACATAGCCGCGTTAGCGGCCAATATTGTTTTTGGGCTGTTCTTGGTGGCAACTCTATCCACCGCGATACCACTGTTGTAATCCTTGTTCAATCGCCGTATCTCTTGGGTCCAGCGCGAGATAACTATCGAGTTTTTTACCACACAGATAGCCAACCATCGATTTCGGCCAACTCGTTATTCTTGATGCTCACGCTATCCACCGCGATACCACTGTTGTAACCCTTGTTCAATCGCCGTATCTCTTGGGTCCAGTGCGAGATAACTATCGAGTTTTTTACCACACAGATAGCCAACCATCGATTTCGGCCAACTCGTT
>Ga0105355_10004181_pt1 | contig 12439 bp, 12 predicted proteins | sample GOMGulsemesocosm_2_FD_83508 | JGI IMG/M metagenome (GOLD analysis project Ga0105355, IMG submission 83508) | Methane-oxidizing microbial communities from mesocosms in the Gulf of Mexico - GOM9C Gulf of Mexico | ecosystem: Environmental > Aquatic > Marine > Cold seeps | place: Gulf of Mexico... | reverse complement strand
TTACACTCTTTAATCGAACCTTGTTCATCTACAAGAAGAACTGCACAAGGTATGGTATCCATAATAATATTAGCTTTATCATTTGCACGAATAACATTTAGCCTCTCTTGTTCGGCTCGCATTCGTTCTATAGTGATATGCTCAGTAAACTGTTGAATTGCACTTGATAGGGTAATTATTTCTGTTGCTGCTTTTTTTTGCCTAAACTGCAAGTTTCCTTCTGCTTGAACTGGCTTTTGGGCCAATGCGGTAATATTTTCAATAGGTTTCACTATATACTTGCTGAAACAACTAACCGTAAAAATAATTAAAAATATATATAATGAGCCAACTAAGAAGGCTAGTTTAGTAAAGTTAGCTGTGGCTAACTTTACCTGCGAACTTAATGCACTATTTTCTCGAGAAACCTGCTTAGATAGCTTTTCTAAGTTTGAAACATACAGGGCTGTCACTCCATCAGATTCAGCTACGGTTAACTGCCAATTTTTTATTTCTTTTGCCGCTAAGTATGAAAACGAATCAACTATATCGTCATTCTTTTCAATACCTACAATCAGCCTATCAACAAGATCGTTATCGCTATGACTATGCTTAGATTTGACGTTAAAGAGTATTTTCTTAAGTTGTTCTGATTGCTTTTTTATACCTTTAGCAAGGTAAGTTTGCCGTCCTGAAAAAAGTAAATCTTGTGTGGTTAACCAAAGTTGCGACATGGTAAAGACATGTTCAATTGTTTGTACTAACAATCTAGACTCATAGTGCGCTCTAGATATTTGTTCAACCTTTTGGTATTGGTGCCACAAACTTGCAAAAATAAGCGTACCTGACAATAGTGTTGAAATAGCTAGTAGCTGATTATAATGAGAGATCTTCATCATTTAACTTCCATTAAAGTTAATTATTACAAAGGGCACAACTAAAGCTTTTTTAGCTCATCTCCCCATAAAATTTCAGTCAACAATAAGGTTTTTAAAGCACACCTTAAAACAACATTCGCTAACTCTGGCGCCTCTTGCACCTTGCTTAATACCGTTTCATTTGCGCTAATACCATCGGGGCTTAAAAGAGCTTTTAACTCTTGATAGCTTTTGCCGATAAAAAGACTCTTGAACTGACTCTCTTCTGCAAATTTCTTTTTAGGACTTCGGCAACGCTGAAAAACATAATTAGTTATCTTTAAGTCTTTATCAATGGCCCAAACTATTTCAACCAATCCCCACTTACTTTGCTCAGATCTTACATGTACATAACCTAAGGGCTCTCTTCCACTCATTGCAATATATAGTGTATGTTTACCTAATTCACTGAAGTGTAGATCATTACTCGGCAGTGCATTTTGTACTTTCAACCTTGTACTGTCATCTACCGCTTTAACAATTGAAAGCTGATTAGTTTTTTCTGGAAATAATTGCGTTATTTGCGCAACAGGATCACGTAAAGAGCAATAGGCGACTCCATAAGTATTTCCACTTAATGTCAGTAAGAATAAAGCAAACATAAAATAAATTTTCATCTTAATACCTAACCCTTATTTGTATTCTTGCCAACTGCTGCTTTTTGCCTGCGTTAGGCATGTTGATTTGCATACGACCCGATAGACTAAGCTCTAACTGGTTATTGACTTGATAACTCAGCCCTACATTAACGAATTTATCTATAGACTTTTGATATTCCTTATCTCTTACAATAAACTGACTGTAAAGCTTCAACTGTGCATTTTGTGATGTTTTATTTAGCTCAATTAAACTGTATTTTTCCTTCTGCCATGTCATCAACAGCTTGTCATCTTCACCTATAGCAACCTCTGCTAATAGTCCCCAAGTTTGCCAGTAATATTGCCAATCAAGCGCTATTCTTTTCCTACTTACACCATCAATTTCAGCTCGATAAAAAGAAAAACCCACGATATAGTCAAGGTGACTTAATGTGCCAATCCTTCCTGTTACCGCATAAGAGCCATCAATAGATTTCGCTTTATTTTTACCACCTAGGGTATAACTCACATTATATTCAAACAGGTTAGTAACTTTATTTAAACTAAGCCCCCAATCAAGCTTTGTTCCTAAGTTTTTACCGTGGTAGTAATCAAGTAACCTGCCATTAGTATCTATGCTTTCTTCTAGACCAAATGGCATAGTAAAGTGACCAACTCGAATATTAGGAAGCCAAACAGGAGTGTCAGTATAATTTAAATGCGCTTCTCTAATAATAAAGTCACCATCATCTTTTGAGTCAAACAAAAAAGGTACTGGCAAATGATTTGATAATTTTGTGTAATATACTTGTCCTACGCCATAGCCAATATCTCCTGTAGGCTGAGTAAAGACTTTATGAGTATCTAAACCAAGAGCATAAATGCGGCTTGTATTGTCAATAGCTGCATTATGATTCAAACGAGCACTCGCATCTAAAGTCCACCTTAAGTTTTGACTAAAGTCTGCATAACAAGAAAAACATAACAGCCATACCAAACTCGTAAGTAAGAATCTCATAACTACACCGCCATAAAACAAGTATCACAAACTAACAGCTAATCTATTAAGAACTATTTTTCCTGTACATACAGAAGCAGCTAGTGAGTACTCTGCATTGACTATCAAATCATCCGTCAAGGTATCCTCTAAATTAGCAATGCCCAAACTAGGTGGTAAATGGTAAGGGCTCTTTTTAGCTAGCCATGCAATCCGCTTAGCAAGCATGACTGCGTCATCAGCACAGGTTTCAATTAACAAAATAGCAAAAGTATTTTTACCCCATCTTATTAGAGGGTCTGAGGCTCGGTGTCTTAATAACTTTACCGCCTCTAACTGATACATTTCTTGATTATGATTTTCATCAATTGATTCTATTTTTACTAGAAGTAGGCTTAAGGAGTGTTGGTAACGTTTAGCTCGAGCAATTTCGTAATCTAACCAACATTCAACAAAATAGTTTTTGGCTAAAATACCACCCGGCTCTGCATACGCTGCCCTGCTGGTTGTTAGCGGGGTAAATAAACCTCTTTCAATACGAATAAGTAATGTTTTTATATCAAAGGGCTTGATAATGTATTCATCTGCACCTGAAAGTAAACCTGCACTCTCTTCAGTTATTTCACAGGTCAGCATGATGATAACCGTGCTAGCAAACCGACTATCACTCCTTAAAATTTTGCAGGCCTTTAGACCGTCCATTATTGGCATACGAATATCCATTAAGATTAGATCTGGTGAAAAATCATTTGCTAGATCTATTGCCTCTTGTCCGTTACCCGCTTCACAAATCGCAACTCGGTTATTTTCTCTATTAAACTTGCGATGAATGCCTCTTTTAAGAGTCTGCCTAACCCCTACTTCATCATCAACTATGAGAACATTTTTTTCGGCCAACATACGTTCACCTGCCTTTTAAACTTTTCATGACTAACATTAAGATACAAATTCAGCTACGAATCTGCATGGATATAGTTAGAGTAGCAATTGCTATACCAAGGTATTTAGCTTTCATTAATTAGTCATTTAGAACCTAATAATCAATAGATTACAGGTTAATATTTACCTGGATTAAATTGTGAGGAATAAGTTAGATATATTTTTTTGCAAAACGCAGTGCAACTTGATAAACAAAAAAGCCAGTCTAATGACTGGCTTTTTTAAATTTAAAGAAATAGATTATGATTTAAATACGAACACCTTCAATATGCAGGGCCATCTCAACATGAGTTGACGCTGGCCCTAAATTATAACTAATACCGTAATCAGTTAGTTTTAAGCTAGTTGTACCTGAAAAACCTGCACGGTAACCACCCCAAGGATCTTGTCCTTCTCCAATTTTAACTACAGGAAAGGAAATCATTTTAGTCACTCCTTTTAAGGTGAACTCGCCAGTAACAACAGCATTGCTATCATCACTAAACTTAATACTTTGACTGGTAAAGGTGGCTTTAGGGAAGCTGCTTACATTTAAAAAATCTTTCCCTCTAAGGTGTTTATCACGCTCAGCATGGTTTGAATCTAAACTTGCAGTATCTATTTCAATATTAATTTTAGCATTATTAGGCGCTTTTTCATCATAAGAGAAACCACCATCAAAAGTATTAAAACGTCCTAATAACCAGCTATAGCCAAGATGTTTAATTTTAAATTGTACAAAAGCATGTGCACCTTCTACATCTACTTTGTAATCTGCAGCTTGCACTGTACTTACTGCTAATGTGGCAAAGAATGAACTTGCCAGAAGGCTTGTGGTTAATACCGTTGTTAATAGTGCTTTTTTCATCTGATATTCCTTTTTGTTTTCAAATTTTGAGTGTGTTTATGTCATTAACTTAATAAATATGGTCAATGCTATTTGTTTGGTATTACTTTAATCATGCGGAGCAAAGTGTTGTTTTTATTTATAAAGTGATGTTTTAGCGCAGCAAGTGCATGGCCACCGCTTAAGATAATTAGTGTCCAAGCTAAAATTTCATGAATACTGCCAGCGATATCTTCTTGGTTAGCGAAGCTAAAAGATAAAGCGGGAACAGATATAAGGTCAAAAACTTCAATAGCTCTGCCATCAGCAGTTGAGATTAGGTAACCACTTAACATCAAAGTCCCCATCAAGCCATAAAGTCCTATATGGGCATAATGTGCCACTTTTACTTCAACTAGGCTCGCTGATTTATCTGCATTTTGGGGCGTAGTATTTACCATTCGCCAAACAACTCTTAGCATTAATACAACGAGCAATACCATGCCGATATTTTTATGTAGATCCAATGAGCCTTTATACCAAGCATCGTAATAAGTTAGCTCTACCATATAAAGCCCTAGGCCAAATAATGAAAAGATGGCTATCGCCATAAGCCAATGCAATGTTATAGCAATTAACCCATAGCGATTTTCTGTATTCTTTATCATGTTGTTACTCTTTTATAATCGGCTCGTTTGTATGACCGACACCTTGTTCATCAAGTTGTTGAAGCTACTATATCGAACTAAACCCTATTAAAAAATAGCAATAAATGCGAAACTATTGTGCATAATTGCACAACACTAGATAATAAGTGCATTAGTAATAGCAAGATTAGAGATAGTTATAATGAAAGATATTTCTTGGGATGATTATAAAATAGCCTATCAAGTCGCAATAGATGGCAGTTTAAGCCGAGCAGGAGTTTCACTGCAGATTAACCACGCCACGGTATTACGACGGGTCAATCAATTAGAGCAAGCGCTTGAGGTTAAGCTATTCATTCGCCATCAACGCGGTTATAAGCTTACCGATGCGGGTTGTGTATTAATGGATGAAATGCCTGAGCTTTTGGCAAAATTTTCTAACTTAGAAAATAAATTACAAAATGTTGAAGGTGATATCAGCGGCGAACTCAGAATTACCACTGTAAGCTCATTCTCCCCCATAATTACACCAACATTATCGGCTTTTAGACAGGTCTATCCCAAAATACGTCTTAAATTGATTTCCACCGACGATATTGTCCCCCTTGATTCAGGTATTGCTCATGTTTCTTTAAGGGCGGGACCGAGCCCGACGGGTACAGATTTAATGGTAAAGCAGTTAACCAAACTGAGTACATCTTACTTTGCCAGCCAAAGTTATGTTAACCAACATGGTAAACCACAATCATTAGAAGAACTTAATCAACATCATTGGGTTTTGCCTACGCCCGAGAAGTATCGCATTCCCTTTATAAATTATATCGTTGATAAAATTGATAAAAATAGAATTGTATTTCAAAGTAACCACTTTCCAGACATTCATGAAGCTGTTGTTGCTGGTATGGGCATAGGGCCATTAGATGATCACCAAGCGGCTTTAAACCCAGCGATGGTAAGTATGGATTTAGACATTCCAAATAAAGACGAGTCTATTTGGTTTGTTTATCACAAAGACTTAAAACATAGCGCCCGTATTCAGTGCTTTTATCAATTTTTAAAAGCGTCAATGTCAAAGTAGAGAAAATCAATACATGGCACCGAATAAAATAGGCTACCTAACTTAGTTCAGCTAAGCAGCCTATCCCCTCTACGCCGACGAAGGAGTAAGCTTAGTTACTGCTTTTTTATTCTTAATTAGAGCAAAAATACACAGCAAAGTCAGCGTCCAAATACCTGTAAAAGGCATGGCAAGTCCCGCAACAATGGAGCCAGCTAAACTAAAGTTCAAAAACGATCTGCTAACTAGTACTTCACTATTCCACATATTATTGATAAGCATTAATAATGGAAAACCAAATAACATAAACCAAAAAGCAATGGCTGTTTGTAAGTTTTCAGGGCCAACAGTATTCCACCAGCCTTGCTGTAGCAACTCCATTAACGGTTGCGCAAAAATCATAGCGCCTAACACTAAGTGGGTTAGTGTAATGGCAAGTAACCATTTGGCAAAAACAGCTTGTTTCATTAATCATTCCTTTTTAAATAGTCAGTGATGAACACAGCTTAACAATATTATTATGCTGTAACTTTCCCAAACAATATAACACTGAGCGCGCTCAATGAGCAAGCTCAACTTTATTTTTATTCCTCGATACTTTACACTGCTTATATGAATAGAGATGAACAAAAAAAGGCTACCGCCTTAAGAATAATAGCGTCGGCTAAACAGCTTTTTGCCGAGCAAGGTTACGATGCAACCAGTACTCGCCAGATAGCCAGTCACGCGGGGATCGGGGTTGGTACTGTCTTTTCACATTTCAAAGATAAACATCAACTGACTAAAGTGCTTTTTTTTAGCGAGTTGGAAAAACAGCTAGAACCAAAAGAAGCCATTGTCGATCAAGGTGGTTTAATCTTTTTTGAGCAGCAAACTCAGCAGCTTTATCAGTTTTATGACAAGGATAGGGAGTTAGCTAAAGCATTTTTACAAAATGCTTTGTTTGAAACTGAGTTTTTTGCCCAACAGTTAGATGACTTTATCGCTATGGTGGCGGGCCTTTTAATAGCAGACTTACCTGAAAAGAATGAGCTACAACGCTTAGCTGTAGCAAAGGCTTGGCTGGGTTATTACTTTAATGAACTACTTAAGGGTCTAGCTGACAGCAATTCAAATGAAGCACAGTGGCATCTTAAACTTATGAGCCAATGTCGTACCTTACTAGAAATGCTAAAGAGTTGATTAATAGGATAGTTAATTAATAGGGTTTAACAAATACGACTTTATATTGCGCGGGCTTTGCTCGCTTGCCTTGTAAAATTTAACAACCAAGACATAATTAATTGTCCATCCACCGGTAAAGTTAATGAATTCAAACCTTGGTTGAAATTCTTCTTAGCAATAATCTCTTTTCGGCTGTGCATTAGTGCGTAACAATAAGCACGACTAAACTCTGGATGACCTTGTAAGCCAAGAAAGTGATCTCCCACTTGTATCATGGCATATGGGCAAAAATCATTGCCCATGATAACTTCTGTTTCAGGGGGAAGTTGGCATACTTGCTCTTGATGACTTACCACAAGGTTTATCTGACTTTTCTTTGCTAACATCCATGGTTTGTGAGTATGCACTATCGTTTTTGCAACACCAATGCCCCAGCCCTTGTCAGAGTATCCAACTTTTCCGCCTAAGGCTTTGGCAATCATTTGATGACCAAAACAGATACCGACAAACGGTTTTTCTGCCAAAAACAATTGCCAGACAAAGCGCTCTAAGCCATTAACCCAGGGTATATCATCATTTACACTAGATTTGCTGCCAGTAGCCATATAAGCATCGCAGTCATCAATGTTGTTCGGAAACTCTCCATCAACAACACAGAAATAAACTATTGATATTGAGCTATCACATTGAGCTATTGTTTGAGCAAACATGTCGATGTAGTCGCCAAACTCAGCTTGAAGACCGGCTTGAACGTGATCACAAAGCAAAATACCTAATTTCATAAGTTAATGCCCTTATGGTGGGAGCTCTACTAGTAAACTATAGTAATTTTAGTCTGCTATAACCTTCCAAGCACTGCTGCTTGAAATATTTTCTCATATTGCTCTGCACTAAAGGTAATAGGGTTGCCAGCAGCACTTGGATCATTAAATGCCATCATGCCAATTTCTTCACCTTTACTCGTATCTATGTTTATTTCAGCTAAGGTATGGGGAATAGACAATTGTACTCTTAAGTCTAATACCCATTGCAAAAAGCTTTCAAAGTTTGCTGGGGCAAATGCTAAGTAACGACTTAAACGAGTCACTTGAGTAGCAATGGCATTTTCATTAGCTTTGAGAACATAAGGCATCAAGATTGCGTTAAGCAAGCCATGATGACTATCATAAACAGCACCAAGAGAATGTGCTAAAGCATGCATAGCACCAAGACCACGTTGAAAAGCGGTTGCGCCCATAGTGGCTGCTGTCATTATTTGTGCACGGGCTTCTAAATCATCACCATTTTCAGTCGCTCGCGGTAAATATTCTTTTATTAATCTAATTGCTTCAATAGCAATACCTTCAGCCATGGGATGAAAATATGGCGCACAGTACGCTTCAAGTGCATGGGATAGCGCATCCATGCCTGTTGCTGCCGTTAGTTTTGCAGGTAAACCTACAGTGAGTTGCGCATCTAAAATCACGATTTTAGGCAACATATCAGGATGAAAAATAATGCGTTTTACATGCTTGTCTTCATCTGTTTCATCAGTGATAACCGATGCTCGTCCTACCTCAGATCCAGTTCCAGCAGTGGTAGGAATAGCAATAACATTTGCCATCTTTGCTGTGTTAACTCTTTGATAATTATTACCAAGGTCCTCAAAGTCCCATATCGGCCTTGTTTGGCCAACCATTAATGCAATAGCCTTACCTGCATCAAGTGCAGAGCCGCCACCAAAAGCAATGATGCCATCATGATTTCCTTGATGAAAAGCTATTACCCCATCACTAATATTTTGCCCGCAAGGATTAGCTTTAATGGCTGAAAACAACTGATAAGCCAGATCTTTCTCTGCAAGCAGAGACATTACATTTTTCACTATTTCAAGCTTAGATAAGGCGGGATCAGTAACCAATAAAGGGGCTTTTATATTTAGTTCCTCACAAGCTAAAGGTAACTCCTTAATACGCCCTATACCCGCACGGATTGAGGTGGGGTAGTGCCAATTACCATAAAACTGAGTTAAATCTTTCACATTCAAGTTTCCCTAAATTATAAGTCGTTACTTCATTTAAGCGCTGTTATAAGTTCGGTTATGTAACCTATAGCTTTATATAAAAAGATTTTGCTCTAGTCACAGACCCATACCCCAATGTAGATAAGGTACAACCACGACCTGATTTTTTAACCCCAGTCCAAGCTAGGGCAGGATCTAAATAGTCACAGCGATTGATAAAGAAGGTGCCTGTTTCTAACTGTTCACCAATTGCTATGCCCTGCTCTATATCAACGGTAAATACTGAAGCAGTTAAGCCAAATTCTGAATCATTCATCAGACTAATCGCTTGCCCATCATCATCAACTTTCATTATGCCAACCACAGGGCCAAAACTTTCATCCCTCATCACTGACATACTATGATCAACTTCAGTGAGCACTTGCGGCGCAAGGTATGCACCACCACTTTTACTGAGCGGAAAGTTATTAGGATCAATATGGGCTTTTGCGCCAGCACCTATAGCCAAGGATATTTGCTCGCGAACAAAGTCAGCATTAGCCGGTTTAACTAGTGGTCCAAGGGTAGTTCTATTATCGTCCGGACGCCCTAGTTTATATTCATTAACCAAGGCCACTACTTGACTAACATAGTCATCATAAACACGGGCATGAACATATATTCGTTCAATAGCACAACATGATTGACCCGAGTTGAAAAAAGCGCCATCAACACAACTTGCAGCCGCATGAGGGATATCTGCATCTGCTCTGACATAAGCTGCATCTTTACCACCAAGCTCTAAGCCGGCACCAATAAAGCGACCACTTGCAGCCCGCTCTACCATTTCACCACCTACAACAGAGCCAGTAAAAGCGACATAGTTAACTAATGGGTCTTTGATAACCCTTTCGGTATCATCATGACTTAGGTGTAAATATTGAAATAGCCCATTAGGTATATGTAATGACAGTGAGGTTTTCCCAAAGGCATTGGCAAAGGCTTTGGCAAATTGCTCAGCACATAAAGGCGTTTGCGCAGAATGTTTTAGAACCACAGCATTACCCGCCATAATTGCAGGAATAATAGTATTAATGGCAGTTAAATAGGGGTAGTTCCATGGCGCGATGACAAAGACCACACCTAAAGGCTCCCGTTTAATATAGCGAATAAAGCCCTCATTTTGTGGTAGTTCAATCACCTTAAGCGACGCTTCTGCCGCTGAAATCATATAACGTGCTCGTTCAGCCATGCCACTGACTTCACCTTGGCAGTAACGAATGGGTCGTCCCATCATCCAACAGAGCTGCTCGGCAATTTCCTCTTCATTGTCAATTAAAGCATCCACCATGGCACAACAGAGCGTTGCGCGTTCAGCTAATGAACTTTTTTTCCAATTCACCTGCGCACAACTTGCTGTTGCAAGTACTTGCTTGATTTCTTCTTGACCCGCAAGGCTTCGTTCTACATAAATAGAATCATCGATGGGCGAACGAGTGATTTGAATATTGCTCATAACAACCTTTACCTTGTAGAGAACGTACTGATAAATTATTTCAACTTATATAATCTCAAAATAGCGACTCAGCTCCCAATCAGAAACATGTTTTCGATACTCTCGCTCCTCCCACTGCCGAGTAGCACTAAAATGATCAACAAAGTCTTGTCCAAACATTTCAATAGCGGCCTTAGATTGTTGTAGCCGAGTCGCAGCTTCAAATAAAGTAATTGGTAGCGCTAGCTCTGCAGGATGACTTTGTTGATAGGCGTTTCCTTTGATTTGAGGTAGAGGTTCAAGCTGCTCTTCAATGCCAATAAGTCCTGAGGCAATCACGGCGGCAAGTGCTAAATAAGGGTTGGCATCTGCCGCACCAAGACGATATTCAATACGTTGAGATTTTTCTGAGCCGGGAATAACTCTAAGTGCTGTAGTTCTATTTTCAACCCCCCAAGTGGCGTCAAGCGGAGCCCATAAACCCGGAACCATACGACTATAACTATTAACCGTTGGCGCTATCATGGCAATAAACTCAGGCATAAAGCGTTGTTGTCCCGCGAGGAACTGACGCTGTATGTCACTCATGCCATAGTCATTGTCTGGATTATAAAAAACAGAGTTACCTTGAGTATCTTTGATTGATAAATGAATATGGCCACTTTGCCCAGGTAAATCAGCTGACCATTTAGCCATAAAGGTTGCCATCAAATTGTTTCGCTGCGCCCATACCTTGATAAAAGTCTTAAATAGCGCAGCTTTATCAGCCGCATTTAGTGCTTCATCATGGGCAATAGCCGCTTCCAATACTCCGGGTCCCGTTTCTGTGTGTAAACCTTCTAGGGGAAAATCCATCTGCTCTGAGAGTGCTAATATCTGATGATGTAAATCAGCATGCACCGAATTGCGAATCATTGAATAGCCAAAAAAATCGGGAGACAAAGGAGTTAAGTTTTGATAGTTTTTTTCCCTTACTGACTCAGGTGTTTCATTAAAAACAAAAAACTCATACTCTAATGCCGCAACGATATCAAAACCTAAACCTTTAGCGCGTTCAAGTACGCGCTTTAAAGTATTTCGAGGGCAGACCGGTGCCGCTTTATCACTAAACTCAGCAATGAAAAGCAACATATCATCTTCAAAGGGTAAAGCTCGGCAGGTTTGTGGGATAATTCGCACAGGTGCATCGGGATAACCTGTATGCCAACCAGTATAGCTTATATTATCATAGAGCTGATCTTTACAATCCCAACCTAAAACGACATCGCAAAAAGCAAAACCTGAGTCTAAAGCAGAGAAGAATTTCTCTTTACTCATATACTTGCCGCGCATAACGCCATCAATATCAAATAGAGCAACTTTTACGTGACTTAAGCCTCTTTGCTCAACAATGAGCTTGGCATCAGTAATAGTTTTAACTTCCCTTGGTGTTAACATGAACGGCCCTCTTTTGCGATATATCAATAGGCTTGATAAATCGAGATATAATTTATATTCCTTTCTATAGAGTAAAGCTCAACACTAAGGATTTTTCAAAAGTAGGTATCGTAAGTTGTTAAAAAAAGGCATTAATGCCAGATAATAAAGCCAGTCGAATGACTGGCTAAAAGTGCAATATTTGTCGCTATATTTAACTAAACGCAGTTAGTTAATTACTAACTATTTGAAATTGGGACTTTGATTCTTATAAACTGGCTTGCCGTTAAAGAAAGTAAAGCAAAACCTGCTCCAGCATAAAAAACTAGCGAATGATCATAGAGCCATATCAAGCCAAAGGTAGCAGGTATAACTACAGCAGCAATATGATTAATACTAAAACTAACACCTGCACTTGAGGCAATATCTTTTGGATCCGCTATTTTTTGAAAATAGGTTTTTAA
>Ga0105355_10004179_pt1 | contig 12443 bp, 6 predicted proteins | sample GOMGulsemesocosm_2_FD_83508 | JGI IMG/M metagenome (GOLD analysis project Ga0105355, IMG submission 83508) | Methane-oxidizing microbial communities from mesocosms in the Gulf of Mexico - GOM9C Gulf of Mexico | ecosystem: Environmental > Aquatic > Marine > Cold seeps | place: Gulf of Mexico... | reverse complement strand
TTGGATAACTGACAGACTGAGAATAGCCATTAAAATCACAACAACATCTAAAGAGGTCTGCAAGTAAAAAATCCATCATAAAAGCTGTAGTTTTACTTTCATTTTTGTTATTGCAGCTACTGCGAATATAAATAGATTCAAAAACCGGTTCAAAAAGTTCAGCACATGGGTAAATCTCAATGGCTTTGCGTAAGACTAACCCTAGTGATGGATCTTTCATCCAAGCATAAATAAGTTTTTTGGCTAATAGTTCGCTTTCATTTTCAATTTGTTTAGTGCTGAAACTTGATGATATGTCATCGTCCATAGGCGTAATACTACGTTTAGATCGCATAATACTTTCTAAGCGATTTGCTGCAAATCGTTTTAACGTATCAGGGCGTATATCATGGTCAAACTTAGCTAATTGCACTAACGGAATATCATTGTGATTAGACGATAGTTCCGGTATTTCTTCATTTTCGATGGTCAAAAGCCCTTCGAGCATACCTGAAGCGCTATCAAGAATATCTCGATCAGCAGGCCCGCTTAACTCGCCTTGTAAAATATCAATACGATTTGCCATGCTGCCACTATTGTCTAAATCAGCAATAGCCGTAATTTTAGTTTTATCCGTATTTAAAGTTATTTTATCGCCAGCATGTTCTTGAAGTAAGGTTTTAATCCAACGGTGAATCCGTCTTCTTAATTGCCGAGGACTTTCATTTTCTGAGCTAATGACTAGACGAAGATCGTCCACATATCGACAATAATCATGCAAAATAATACCTCGTTTCGAGGATATATCTTTACCTATTAGTTGCCCTAGCTTCTGATCGAAATCAATCATATAGGCATTAGCAAAAAAACCAGATGAAACTAACCCTTGGGGTAATCCTTTTCCTGAAGCTATTTTGATATTGTTGTCGTTGGCAAAACTATAATCTTTTTTGCTCCATTCCCATGCCGTTAATTTAGCGAAACGATTCCAAAACATATCATTATGGGTATTCCCAAATTCATCTGATATCTTTTGTAAGCGCTGTATTAAAATATTACGATCAATATTGTCGTAAAATTTAGACAAGTCTAAATTCACAACATAAACATCTTCCGCATCCTGATCTTGCTCTACTACCTTTCGGCCAATAGTAATCGGTCGCTTTAGAAAATTTTGATAATCAGTATAAAATTTTCGATAAATTTCACTATTACCCCAACGAAACCACGCTTGATCATTAGTGTTCCAGTCACAAACTAATCGATTTCCGTAGCTAAATACGTTTCGTTGCGCGCCAAGCGGGTGGTTACTGCAATCGCCTTGCGCGGTTTCAACGGCATCGGCCAAACACATCATTGCTGTAGTAGCCCAGGTTTGATCTCTTATCGTAATGTGAGCCAAAGGGCGAATTGGCGGTTTTTCTTCACGCACTGATTCATCCAGCTTAGGAATCCAACCCTTATCTTTGTCTATTATCCAACTTTCACTTTTAGCGGCTGGCACCAGCTCTAATTTTCGCAGCGCACCTCCAGACTTTAATTGTAGCGCCCATTTATCAGCGTCGTGCTCAATGCTTAAAGCGGAGACGTCTAAAGCGAGTGTGTCGGCGTACCAATTAAAACTTCTAATATAGGCATGTGTTTTCTTCCACGCTTGCGCCATTACTACACTGTCTGTGAGGTACGTAATATCAGGTTTTAACGCTCGATATTTTTCTGCGATAATTTTCATTTTGTAACGGTCTTCCTTGAACTGTTATTTTTAGTAGGTTTCTTTTTCTTCACCAACGCAGCACGCTCATCTTTAATTTTTTCAAGCAAGGCTGCGGCCGAGTTTTCGCCTGTGATTAAATCAGGGTTTTGTTCGCGCCACTTGGCGGTGAGTTCACCGCTAAAGGCTTTAGCTAAAATTGATTGGGTGAGGTTATTGACTCGTGCTTGCGCGGCGTTAACTTGGGCTTCGACTTTATCAGCGTAGGCGAATAGCTCTTCGACGCGGCGGACGATTTCGGTTTGTTCTTCTATTGGCGCTAAGGGGTATGGGAGAGATTCCACATCAGCAACTCGTAAATGTTTCACCCCTGTTCCAATAGCATTTTTATTCATTCGTTCCTGAAAGTTCAATGATAAAATATTTAAAAGCACATAATTTGGACTAATAAATTCATTCATTGGACGTAATAACATCATTCGTTGCCCCATGCAAAGTACTGTTTCAGCCGGAACTAATCCAGCCTCCCCCATAGGAGCTTCACGCGTAAAGATAATATCTCCACTTTCGGGAGGGCATCTCCGAGACCAATAGTCATAGGTTTCCTGACTTATATATTTTGCTCCTTTAAGTGAAATTACTCCATCTCTAATATCTGGTGTTCTAATAAGAGGAACTCCCTGATCAAGGTAGGGTGCGGTTTTGTTATGGCAATCTACCACCCGTTCCATTGATTCCATAAAGCTAGTCCACACCCAAGACTCTGGTAGTCCTGAGTTAGGTAGTACAGGATTGTGTTTTGTTATTTTAGTGAGTAAACGTTTAGTTTCTTTATTGCCTAGTTCAATTTCTTTTTTAAAGATGCTTTCTCGCTGCTTTGCTAACTCTGATAATATAAATTTGGCATTTTGCTGAGGGTGATACTTTCGCCACTCTTCTGTCAATTTACCACTCACAGCGGCGGAGAGGACAGATTGGCGGAAGCGTTTTAGGATGGCGGGAATGGCATCAAGGCGGGATTTGGTACTTTCGACCTGCGCTAGTAGTTTATCCAACTGAGCAACAATTTCTTTTTGTTCGGCTGGTGGAGGGAGGTTAATTTTAAAGGCTTCAACAAACTTCTTAGGCACCCTGCGTAAACCAACCGCCCCAGTCATATTTTCGGCACCAGTATGCAAGAATTCATAACTCTTAATAACTGAAAAAATATAATCAACAGATATGTCATTATTAGCTGGGCGCAGTACATAAAATTCAGTACTGCCAGCGCCGATACCATTTGGAATATCTTTAACTATTGCAGCTTTACCATTCTCAAAACATGGTGTTACCTTAGCAAAAATAACATCACCTGTAGCAAAGTGTGTGTAGCCTTTTTTGATTTTATCCCATTGCCGCTCTTCATAATGTAAAGTGCCGTTAAAATCGGTAGGCGCTAATTTCATTGGCACAAAGCCAGCTACTTGATCTGCTAAATCTTTATGTTTGGGATTAACAGCAACAACTTCAGTTAAGGAAACGCTCGCCCAACTTTCGGGTAATAGACTTAACTTCTTCATCCCCTTTCCCCAGCACCCAATGACTTAATCAAAGATTCAAGTCCCGCCAGTGCGCATTTCAGCTCCGTCATGGCTTCACCAGCTAACTCTTCAGGTGTGCCTAGATCTGCGGCATCAACGCTGTTTTTATCTTTAATCCAACTAATATCGAGTGAATCGCCTTTTTTTTCGCGAATGTAGTCACGGCTAAAACACTGCCAACGGCTATTTTCAGTGTCGTTATGTTTATCGTCTTCAGTAAAGCTCCAATCACCCTCTTCACGGGAGCCTTGTCCTTTAGCATCATCACCATAAACAGCTTCGAATGGCTTTAGATGACTTTGGCCAAACGGGGTGCGCTTGCCAAAATTAGGCATGTTGGTACGTAGATCATAAATCCAAGTATTTTCGGTGCAGTTTTCTTCTTGGAGTTTGTCTTTGACGCTGCCTTTCGTAAAGAAGAGCACATTGGTTTTAACGCCAGCGGCATAGAAGATACCAGTCGGCAGACGTAATATGGTGTGCAGGTTACATTTATCCATTAAATCGCTGCGCACGTCTTTACCGACGCCCGCTTCAAATAATACGTTGTCTGGCAGGACGACGGCTGCACGACCACCGGGCCTTAAGTTACGGTAAATGTGCTGCAAAAATGCCAGTTGTTTGTTGCTGGTGGGAAAGGTTAAATCATCACGGGTAATTGAAGCATCGCCGCCTTTAGAGGTACCAAATGGCGGGTTAGCCAGTATGACATCTGCTTTTGGTAAGCTAGCACCTACTTGCCCTAACGAGTTACCCAAATGCACCACGCCTTCGTCGTCACCTTCCATGCCGTGTAACAAGCAGTTCATCAGTGCTAAACGGCGGGTTGATGGTACTAACTCAACACCGACGAATGCTTTATTTTTTTGAAAATCAGCCTCTTTAGTGTCTAAATCGAGGTATTCATCGGTTAAACTTTTCATGTAATGATCGGCGGAAATTAAGAAACCAGCGGTGCCAGCCGCGGGATCTTGAATAACTTCACCTGGGGTTGGTTTAGTGCAGCGCACCATTGAATCGATTAAGGCGCGCGGGGTGAAGTATTGACCAGCACCCGATTTAGTTTCGTTAGCGTTCTTTTCTAATAGCCCTTCGTAAAGATCGCCTAGGCCGTCTTTGGTGATGCTAAACCAGTCAATTTTATCTAGCGACTTTACGAGTTGTTCAAGGTGACGTGGCTCGCGTAATCTGGTTTGTGCATCGGTATAAATGGCAAGAATTAGCTTATCGTTATGTACGAACTCACCTTGGGCATCTTTACCAGTTGATAGTTTATAAAGAATTTGTTTGTAGTCATCGAGCAGGTTTAGCCCTGATTTTTTTTCGATGTCGACCCAGCGACAGCCTTCAGGTAATGGATGCTTATTGAATAGCCCAGCCTCGGTTTTTTCGTGCACCATTTTAAGAAACAGTAATAATACTAGCTCGGTAACATAATCGCTGTAGTTGATGCCGTCATCTCGTAATACGTCACAAAGGTTCCACAGTTTTTGTACGATGTCGTTGTTGTTCATTGGTATTCCTAAAATATGTTTAAATCTTACTTAGTTAATTTCTTTTACTGTTGCCGGTTTCTTTAATGACGATCCATCAGTAATGATAATAACGGCTGGTTAATATAGTAATTGCTACGCCCCACTTTCTCTTTGCTCAATAAACCGATATCCACCAGCTGATCTAAATATTTAGTCGCGGTGAGTCGGCTTACACCGAGGTCGTTAACCATGAATTCAATTTTGGTGTAGGGGTGGTTAAACAGATTGTTAAGCAACTCTTGACGGTAAATTTTTGGCAATTTTTCGCGAATTTGTTGCTTAAAACTTTGCATCAATTGTTTGATGTTTTTAATCAATGCAATAGTGGCTTGGGCGGTTTGTACTATGCCCTCTAACATGTATAACAACCACGGTTCCCATTCGCCGTTATCACGCACCGCTTGTAACTTATGATAATAGTCACTCTTGGTTTGAATTAAATAGCGGCTTAAATAAAGCACGGGTAGATCAAGTAAGTCTTGCCCTACTAAATACAGCATATTAATAATGCGTCCGGTACGGCCATTACCATCGTAAAATGGATGAATACTCTCGAATTGATGGTGAATAATAGCCATTTTAACTAGCGGATCGGCACTACAAAGCTGGTCATCGTTAATGTATTGCACCAGATTGTCCATTAGCTGAATAATATCTTGTGGGTGTTGCGGTGGCGTGTAAACCACTTCACCCGTTTGCGCATTCTTGAGCTCGGTGCCTGGCAACTTTCGAAAGCCCGCTTTGTTACTTTCTAATGTTTGTTGAATTTCTAGAATGTCGGCTAAACGAATTAGTTTGCTGTCACGAACCAAAGCAAAGCCAGTACGTAAAGCAATTGCATAGTCTTGCACTTCTTTAGTGGCTGGGTTTAATGCCGCCTCGGTGAATAATTCAGCTTTAAACAACTCGTCATGAGTGGTAATGATGTTTTCAATTTCAGAACTGTGTTTAGCTTCTTGTAACGTCAAGGTGTTGATTAAGATAGCTTCATTGGGAATAGTTGCCGAAACCCCTTTTAACTCAGCTAAATAGCGATGAGCTAACGCGGTTTGTTTTAATACAGCGCGGGTCTCCCAATCTTCAATATTGGGTAATGGCAGCTCAGTAAGGTTATGGCTCATAAGTGACTCTTCATAAAAGTATGAGTAATAGGTTTATACCCATAGTCAATGAAATAGCAGGTTTTTTAGCAGTTTAAAATCCCATCTACTGCGTTGCACTCAATCCCAATAGCCAGCTATTGGTCAATCACGCGCCTTGTACATCGAATTTTATTCTCACTACAAATCACAGCATTACCATCGACTATAGGTGTAGAATATTCGATAGTTTATACATATTGCTGAAACGTGTATAGAAAAATAGATTTTTTATACACGTTGTGACGTTATGTATAGATAAGTGCTATTTTCTATATTCATTATAAATGGCGCTTATCGTCCATCAACAGCATTAAGCTACTTCCCATACATAGCTACTAATTTCAGTGAGTACAGTATCAAGCTGATCATCTAACACGCTGTTAAAACGATTGGCACCGCCTTGTTCAGCGAAACGCTGGTTAACAAAGTCCCGATCTATAACCGCTTCATGTACCAGCTGCTTGGCTAATCGCTCCAGCCATTTACGTTGATTAGGGTTCCAGGTATGCTCTGTATAGATCCGTGACATTGCCATTTGTACCCGTTGCTCAAACGGCACAAGGGCTTCATTTAAAGCTGCCTGCCTAATATAACCGATGATGCTGGCTGCAATATCTTGATTACTATTATTTCGCCAAGCCGTTTGTAAATGGGCAGTACTAAAGCCTGCGTCATCAAGTAGTAATTTAACTTCTTTAAGTTGCGCTCTGGTTAAATCTTTAGGGCGATTCACAACGACCGACAGTGCGGCTGATTTGTTGATATTATTTCGAATGAAGTCGTTAAAGCTATCTAGATAATCGGCTGGTTTTTCGTGAATACCATAGGTTTGCTCACGCCCTAAGAACTCGTCTTGCCCTTGATAGATAATTGGCATATGGTCTGAACCGACGATATGGCGCACTTGGGCCAATTGGTTTAATAAGTTGCTGTGCTTAATTAAAAATACCGCAGCCTCTTTTGGCCCCAACTGATGAAGATGCTGGTGGAGTTTGTCAGGTGCGACTCCCCAACTAGCCTCCAATTGATTCAGTTTATCTTTAAGCTCAGGTTTGTTTTCTGCTTTCTTGCTCGCTTTACGCATCACGCGCATGACTTTCTGAGTCAGGTGATTTAATACATCATCGGCATGGGACGTTGCTTGTTGCTCACCCGGTGTATTAAGCGCTTGCTCAAGGTGTTGTGGATCGGTGAGTTCGTCCACCAGCTGATCTAAGGTGATGCTGGGATCTTTACTGATCGGCTTCATCGTGTTGACATCTTCTAAAGCGCTATAGAGATCGACAGGATCGTATATCTTAAATGACGTTTTACCAATTTCATCACAACGCCTGGTTGCACGCCCCATCATTTGCTCATATAAAATACGAGATTTAACGCGGCGTAGAAAGACTAAGTGAGATATTTTAGGCACGTCGATACCCGTGGTTAACAAATCAACGGTGATCGCAACATTCGGGTAGCGTTCGTTTTTATACTTACGAATAAGCTGATCAACCTTGTCACTTTCACCGGTTATTTTAGCGACTGCGGCTTGGTTATAATCATCTTGGTATAAATCTTTAAATGCTTTGTCGAGTGCTGTTTTAACCATGTCAGCATGTAAATCTCTAGTGCAAAATATTAAGGTTTTTTCATCACTAAAGGGATCAAGCTCTTTAACTAATTGCTGACAAATAACATTATTGAAATCTTCGGTGATCACGCGACTATTAAACGACTCGATATTAAATTTAACTTCGTCTTCAAGCTCTGAGGTTTCAACTTCACCAGTTTGGGTGTTGATAACAGAAACTTGTTCCCCTTTTTCGAAGGTAATACCATGTTTACTCAATAAGGTTTGATATTTTATTGGCGGTTCGTGGTCTATTAACCAATCGGCTGCAACAGCTTCTCGATAACTATAGGTATAAACAGGTTTACCAAAAATATCACTGGTGTGTTTTGCTGGTGTGGCGGTTAAACCAATGCGTACGGCGTCAAAATAATCCAAGACTCGTCGATAAGAAGATAAATATTGGCTAGCATCTCGGTTAGCAACCTCGCCTTCTGTCATCTCTTTGTCTAGCGCGTAACCGCGGTGAGCTTCATCAACAATAATGCAATCAAACTCATCAAGAGGCGGCGGGGTATCTGACATAAAGATCCGTTTGACCATTGCCTGTACCGTTGCCACTTTAATCCGCGTTTCAGCTTCGGTGGCCATATCACCTAATTGAGCAATATTATAAATTGAAGACAGGGTTTTATTTTGTTCCAGTTGCGCTTCGTCAAAGGCATCACTCGCTTGATTGCCTAAGGCTGTTCGATCAACTAAGAATAATATGCGTTTAAAGCGCTCTGCTTTTAAGAAACGATACATTAAACCAATAATGGTGCGGGTTTTACCCGTGCCAGTAGCCATCGCAAGTAAGCAACTGGTTTTTTCACGCTCTAATGCTGACTCTACCGCCTGAATTGCTTTCACTTGGTAGTTTCGTAAACCTAAATAATCAAAGCCTTCTTGTTGAAGTTTGTTCTCTGCCGCTTCTTTGCTGCGGGTCAACTTATCAATTAAGCCATCGGGTGAATGAAATGTCTGTAATGGCCGTGCCGCATTACTATCGCTGCGTGTATCTCTAAACCAAGTACCAGAGAGTTCTTTGAGCTGCTTGTTAAAATTACGCCCATTACAGGAATATACAAAGGGGATATGGTAATGACTATCCGATTCATCAGCCCAGGCGATAGTTCGACCTTCTAACAACCATGCTCCCGTTACAGGAGCTTGCACCTTAAAGCCTTTAGAGTAACGCTCTGCTTGGGGAATTTTACCGGCGACATTGGTGTTTTCTTTTTTGGCTTCAACAACGGCTATGACTGTTAATCCACAAAACAATACATAGTCGGCGCGACCTGTTTCACCTTGATACATCGTAGGCCACTCGGAAATAGCAATATTTTTTCCTTTTTCGGGACGAGTACCATTGCTGTGCTTCAGTACCTGAGTGTCTGTTTCCCACCCAGCATCACGAAGTTGGTCGTCGATAAGAATCCGCGTTAATTCTTCACTAAGCTCTATATTGTTACTGGCTTTTTTGGTGCGTGAGCCGACTTGTTTACGGGCTGCTATTACTTCCTGATCTTTTTCTTTAAGTTTCTGTTGGAGTTCTTTTAAACGCTTATCAAATGCTTGCTGTTGCTCAGTGATCATTTTTTCATGCGTTTCAGCTTGTTGTGCTAGAGTCCGCGCTTCGACATCCATTTGCTCAGCAAGTACGGCGTACTCTTCTTTTTCTTGTTCTAATAAATTAGCCAGTTTTTGATTATTTTCAATTTGCTCGTTATTCTCGAGCAACTGATTTTGTAAAGTCTGAATTTGGGTTTGTAGTTGTCGTAGCTGGTGGCTAGGGTCTTCTGGTAAAACAAATGGACCAGGCTTAAACACCTGCTTAAGATCGGCAAAAGAACGATGGAACCAAATAGCTAACTCACGCGCCAACCTCAAACCATCTAATGCTTCTTTGTGCTTAGTATTAAACTGATGAGTTGCTTTATTGCCTTCCACCCGTAGTGAATGAAATAATTGCCTAATGACTGGCTCAAGGCTTATTGCTCTGTTGAGTCGATAAAGTAAATCATGTTGGCTTGTCGCATCATCAAACTCTACGCCTGAACGGGCAGCAACATCTTGAGCTAAGGCTTCACCTAACTGACGTAGTTTCATCAATGTGGTGTTTGGATCACTAGCAAACACTAACTCGGCAGTATTCGCCAATTGAAAATATACAGGGTCATGTTGTTTCAAAAATTCGAAGTTGCTAACCGTGCCAGTCATTATATGTCCTTTCTTAATCTTCAGAGAAATAGTCTGTATCTAGTGTTTTAATTTCAAAGACCTGCTTAATACTGACACCTAGGTTGTGTTCTAGCATCAGTTCAGTGAGTCTTTCACCATCAATTAACACAATTCGTTTTTCAATCATGCCTGTAAATTCTTGTGCTTCTTTACTAAAACGGCTGGTGGTTATAAATACACCTTTTTTTGCTCGGTGCATATCAAGTGCACCAGCGAATGCTTGCAAGTCTGGTCGCCCTACCGTTTTATCCGTATAACGCTTTGCTTGGAGATAGATCATTTCAAGACCTAACTTGTCTTCTTTGATGATTCCATCGATACCACCATCTTGACTATATTGCGTTGCCTGACCAGCATCTTTTCGTGAACCGCCGTAGCCCATAGCAACCATCAAATCGACAACTAAGTTTTCAAAAAACTCAGGTGAGGCTTTTAATATGGAATCGAGGATATCAGCGGTTAAGGCAGAGTTTATGTTTCAAATGCTGTTTCGAGCGTTTCTTGCGGAGTTTGTTCATTATTTGAAACGGCTAATTCGTCTTGCTGTTCTTCTGTTTCACCTTTATTACTTCTCATTTTAAAGGTAATAAAGTCTGTGAATTGACTTAGATATTTATTATTAATTTCTTTACCTGAAATTAAGGCTTGAGTGCCAATATCAGTAATATTGCAATAAGCTCGTTTGGGCTGCTCTACTAGCCCAGCTTGCACTAAATATGTCTTTGCCCAGCCTAAACGGTGATAAGCATAGGTTTGCTTGCCACTTGGAATGCGTAATTGAAGTTGCTCAGGGGTTAAACCTAATTGTTGATAAACTTTAGAGTCTATGTCCTTTAGCCTAACAACAGAACCATCAGCTATCTCGCGCAGTAATGGAGTCATAAATGATTGGTAACTTGGAAGAGACATATAAATCCTTTTTATTGATCTGCATTATCAACCTTCAGGTTAAATAAGCTAATCCATTATTATTCTTGACCTTTTTTGGTATTAAGTGATATTACAATAAAAAAAGGAGCTTAACAAAAAACTATTGGCTAGTTGGTTTATTAAATATAAAAGGAAACTAAAAATATGAAAACATGGAAATTCACGATAAAACCAGACAGCAAAACTGGTTTTAATGCTTTTAATTTTTGTAAAGATAACGGATATATAGGCAATGGATGGTCTGGCGCATATGAAACCGATACACCTACTAACCTAATCGAAGCCAAAGCGTCTATTCGTAAAAGGTACAATAAGTGGCCATATCAATTAAAACATTTATTAGAAACAGTAAAGAAAGACGACCATCTTTGGATACATAAGGGTGGGAAATATTATTTATGCGTCGCCGAAGATGAAATTAGATTCGGAAGTGATATTACAGATGATTTCATCAATTACGATTTAGGTCACGTCAGACGGGTAAAATGGCTCGAAGTCCCTGAAAAGTTCATTTCCGGGGCGATTCAACGGGGCACAATTGCCAGGAGAATGATCCAAACCATTAAGCTCTCCGACAAGGAAAAAAAATACTCTTCTTTATTACATAAAAAACTGACCGAAGATCCTGAATGGATGCCAGTAATTGATCATGACATATTGAAAGAAAACATATCAAAATTGTATGTTCCAGAATTGTTTTCAATGATGTCTCCCGATGACGTTGAGGATCTAGTAGCATCATATCTACAAGATAAAGGGTGGTTTTTAGTCAAATCCACATGCTTTAGAAGTAAACCATTTTTTGAATTTTCAATGCTAAATAAACAAGGTAAAACATGCTACATACAAGTTAAATCAGGAAAAAATCCAGATAGTTTACCTCCTGAAAATTACAAAAAACATGTTACCGCTAATTCTACAATTTATTTATTTTCAACAAATAAAAATGCATATCATGGTGATGCTGTAGAGGGTGTTATGCCTATAACACATAACGAATTTTCCGAATGGATTATAAACAACCCATGGGCTTTGACTTTATCACTTAAGACACGGTTATCAATGTTTTGTTAGTAAGTTAATTCGGGGAAACATTATGGACAGGTCGAATGTTGTTTAATCGCGTTTAGAACATTTAAAAATCGGTGCCTAGATGAATAGGTGTTCTATGAAACCCATCCAGCTTCCCCCGAGATAAAAAAGAACGATCTAGTGAATACAGTGAGAACAACCCTGAAAAGATAGGGCTATTCCATTCAGAGAAAATAGAGCGCTTAGCCCATAATTTAACGTTAGTAATTCGTCTTGTTTCTTATTTAAAACAGCCTTTAATTCCTTTTCATAAAGCTTATTCATGACTCTAATACCAATATAATTCCAAAAGGGTACATATAACAATTTCGTGTCCCCCAATATGTCCCCCTATTTAATCATAACAACAGGTACAACCAACACGTAAACACAATAAACCCCTGAAATAAAACAATAAAACAAAAAACGCGTTACTCTCAATCCCAATAACTAGCTATTGGTCAATCTAGCGTCTTACCTTGATTCATTTTTCCTACGCACAACAAGATCACAAACTTAATAAAATTGGCATGGCTATATCAATAAGCCACCGTGAAGCGCTTTCTGCTATTTTTTGGATGCTGTGCTTCATCTAACAACGCAATCGCAAAATCCTCTAACGAAATGGTTGATGTGCCTTGTTCATCTACAAGTAAC
>Ga0105355_10004176_pt1 | contig 12449 bp, 7 predicted proteins | sample GOMGulsemesocosm_2_FD_83508 | JGI IMG/M metagenome (GOLD analysis project Ga0105355, IMG submission 83508) | Methane-oxidizing microbial communities from mesocosms in the Gulf of Mexico - GOM9C Gulf of Mexico | ecosystem: Environmental > Aquatic > Marine > Cold seeps | place: Gulf of Mexico... | reverse complement strand
CATACATCAATCTTAGATAATGATCCTGCTTCAGCAACGAGCTTATCTCCAGTAAAAAATACGTTGCTAGAAGAAAGTAAACAAACTCCTGATGTTAGTGATAGCAGCAGTGGTGGCTCATTTGCTTGGTTCAATTTATTAGCCTTTGGTCTGATTGCTTTTCGTAATAAATCTAAATAGACGTACTAATTATAATCAATAAAAGCAACCAGTTAAGGTTGCTTTTTAAACTGTAACAAAATAAATACAAACAAATAGGAAATAATAGCCTTTCAAGTGCAATATCCGAATCTAACGTATTGAAGTTATCTATAGCTTAGGTATTATGTTTAGATGTGTTAATCATTTAACAAATGTAATTTAAAGTATTTACACTTTATTAAACTTACAAATGATGTCGACTTAAGCTCTAAACAATAATAAAGGCAATGAAGATGACTAGTGTAGTTGAAAATATAGGCTTAGAAGCTTTAATGGATCGGGCAAATATCATTTTCACTAATGGCTACGTATTTGATGGAGTGCCTGATATAGCACAACTAAGCAGAAGTTTTGAAGCTGTAGTAGGTTCAGTAAGAAAATTTAGGTTCCAATTAAAATATGTATCGCAAAGCGATTTTCACTGGTACAAAAGTAACGATTTTAAAACGTTATTTCATCATCAAATATCCACAGATATAGAAGAAACGTTTAAAGTACTATCAAGTCGCAGTATTGGTTTAATTGGCAATTCACCTATATTAATGACTGTAATTGAAAATAAGCAACACGCTCAATTTATGATTGCTGTATCATCAAATCATACTTATATGGATGCAAGAAGTGCTAATTATATTTTTAATCATATCATCAAACATTACAATGCTAGCCTTAATAATGAAGATAAGTTAATAGACTCAACCTTAAATCATATCATGTCACTTCGAACAATTTCAGGCAGTACCTTTGCAGAGCAGGCTATATCAGGGCGTTCAGAAATAAATAACACTGTTAATATTGATGGTTTGCTAGAATATACTACTGAAGATGTAGGACGCTATGGCATAGCAAGGTCAGAGCTAACTCAATGTCTAAAAAATTATAAAAAGAGCATTCATGAGCCTTTAATAAGCCAATTAGATATCAACCACTGTATTTCTGCTTGTCGTAAAGATCACCCGCAAATAACAAAAAATAGTGTGGTGTGTGCCATGCTTGTAAAAGCTGTTTACCTAGTGAATGTTGAACAAAGAGCTAAACCTCAACAACACCAAGTTAGTTTTAAGATGTTATCTGATTTACTAACTGTTGATAAAAGAAAACAATATACAGGTAATTATATTTCGTTCTTGCCAGTGACTGTTGATGCTGAAAAGTCACTGAGTGAAATCGCATTACAAATTCACAATCGAATAGTTGAATTTAAGACAAGTGGCATTGATATTTCGATGTTTAGCCTAACGGAGCAAGCAATTAAACAGGAGTTAGTAGGTACGAACGATGAAACACTTTCTTTTGTTGTCACAAATTGGAATAATTTTGATTATTTAGCTTCTACAAACTTTTTACATAATTGTAAATCAACCAAGCACTTAAGTGCTGTTAATATAGAACCTAAAGACAATTTAGGCGCAGCACTGGTAAATAGGCCTGTTGCGGTTATCAACTTTTCTCCTAACACTGAGCTCTGTTTATCATTTTTTCCATCTTTAAAGTGCCCACAAGAGAATAGAGATTTGTTAACTAAGTTTAAGACTTTACTTCATCCTAAAAATTAAGGCTTGGATTTATTAGTGAATTTTTCAGATTTTAAAATTACAGAAAAAATATATGAAAGTAACATTTCAATTGTATACCGAGCGGTTACTTTAGATGACTTAACGCCTGTTATATTGAAAACACTCAATCGTGATTACCCCACACAATTAGAGTTAAGCCAATTTCGTCGAGAATATGATGTATCCCAAGAATTAAGGGGCATTCACAGTGTTTGGCAAACCAAAAGTTTACTTCAAATACATAATACATTAGTGATTGTCGGTGATGATATTGATGGGATTTCATTAAGTAAATGGTTGAAATTAAATACACAAATCAATATTGAAAAAAGGTTAGCTATCGCAATGTCTTTGGCAACTGCGTTAAAAACTTTGCACTTAAATCATTTAATTCATAAAGATATTACACCTGATAATGTGATATATAATGAAGATACCAACGAAATCCAAATTATTGATTTTGGCATCGCATCTTTACTCAATAATGAATTTCATAATTTCCAAAATGTAAATCAACTTGAAGGCACGCTGCCATATATATCACCTGAACAAACTGGTCGAGTAAATCGAAATCTTGATTATCGCAGTGATCTTTATTCTTATGGTGTTGTCCTGTATGAATTGTTTTCTGGTTCATTACCATTTAAAGAGCAACAAGAACTTGCTTTAGTACATGCACATATTAGCAAGCAAGCGATTGATGTTCGCGAAATAAATAACAAAATTCCAAAAGCGCTTGCAAAAATCATCATGAAATTATTATCTAAGTCTGCAGACTCACGCTACCAAAGCGGTGAAGGTTTGATTACAGATTTAGATACGTGTTCATATGAATTAAAACTTAATAATCAAGACTTTGATTTCGAAATTGGCAAAAATGATAGGCTTCAAGTATTTAATATTCCGCAAAAACTTTATGGCCGCCAAAAACATATCAAAACCATTTTGAATTCTTTTTTTAATATCTGTAGCTCAAAAGCAGAAGTATTATTTATTTTAGGGAAGTCTGGAACAGGAAAAACAGCACTCGTACAAGAAATATATAAACCTTTAACTAGCACATCAGGTTTTTTTATATCTGGTAAGTTTGAGCAGTTTCAAAAAAACATTCCTTTTTATGCCTGGTCACAAGCACTCAATGAACTCGTTCAGCTTTTATTAAAAGAAAAATCAGATGTATTGGACTACTGGAAAGATATTATTCAAGAGGCAGTCGGGGACTTAGGTAAAGTAATCACACAAGTTGTGCCTTCACTTGAATTAATAATAGGTACTCAACCAGATGTATCACAGCTTTCGAGTAGCCAAGCATATAACCGATTTAACTATGTCTTTATCAAGTTTTTAACGTCTTTAGCAACTAAAAAATTTCCACTGATCATCTTTATTGATGATTGGCAATGGGCTGACAATGCTTCATTATCATTATTAAAGCGCGTATCGGATGAAATGCAGGATTCATGTTTATTATTGATCAATGCATATAGAGATGATGAAGTTGATGATGCGCATACACTTTCACTTGTTAGAAGCCATATAACAAGTTCAGCGCTCAACAATACAGATATCCGACTTGAAAACCTAACTTATCAAGATGTTTATGATCTTATAAGTGAAATGCTGAAAAATCCGATTGGCATTGATGATTTAGTAAAATTAGTATTTGATAAGACAGCTGGTAATGCATTCTTTTTGATTCAATTTTTAGAGACTTTAAAAGAAAAAAAACTCATTTTGTTTGATGTTAAAAATATGTCTTGGTATTGGCATCATGATGAATTACATAAAGAGAATATGACAAGTAATGTAATAGAGTTACTGTCTGAGAAGTTCTTAACATTACCTGAAGACACACAACAATCGTTGAGATATGCTGCAAGTATTAATAATCGTTTTTCACTTAAAATGCTTGCCAGTGTGATAGGTAAACCCCAAAATATAATAGCCCAAGCATTAGAACCCGCTTTGTTAGAAGGGATCATAAGACCACTCGATATCAATTATCGTTATGCAACACAAAAAGTGATTTATCAAGATGTGCATTATCGATTTACCCATGATAATTTGCAACAAGCGGCATATGCTCTACTTCCTGAGCAGTTAAAAACAAAAACACATTTACAAATAGCACATACATTAGAATCAAAACTATCAAATACAGACAAACAAAAATCACTATTTAATATCGTCAATCACTACAATATTGCGTCTGATTTAATTAAAAGTGATGCTGGCATCCATCATTTAATTAATTTGAATATGGCTGCAGGAAAAAAATCAATGGCAAGTACCGCATTTGATTCTGCGCTCAATTACTTTGAAAATGCCATTTCATTACTACCTGAAGATCCATGGAACCATTTACAAGATATTTGTTCGCAATTGTTAATGCTTGCTGCGGAAACCGCATTATTAGAAAAGCAGTATTGTAAAATGGAGTCGTGGATTGATGAACTTTTAGCTCATACGCGCCTACCAATTGAGCAAGCAAATATTTGGACATTAAGGTTACAAGCTTATACTGCACAAAACCGGCTTGAAGAAGCCGTTGAGGCATCCCATATTGCATTAGCTTTACTTGACGTAAATTTAGCTAAATTGCCCTCATCTTCCAAGGTGATGTTTGAATTATTTAAAACAAAATATAAATTACGAAATCAAACCAGTGAAAGCCTGCTTGCGTTGCAAGAAATGACAGATCCGAGTGATTTATTGATCATGCGGATTTTAGGTTTAACGATTCCACCCGCATATTGGACAAGTCAAAATTTAGTTGCCGTTATTGTATTTAAAATGACACAAATATCTGTTGAACATGGCTACTCACCAATGACAGGTTATGCATTTTCTTGGTGGGGTATTACGGAATCAGCGCTATTAAATCGCATTAAATCTGGAAGTGACTTTGGCAAACTTGGCATACAAATCGCTGAGAAATATGACTTACAATTACAACAACCCTTATTTTTTATGGGCTGGATGTTAAAAAACTTTGAAAAACCTTTGATAGATTCTATTGCAACTTTAGAACAAGCTTATGAAGTTTCTTTAGAAAAAGGTGATAATGAATATGCTTCGTATGCACTAAATAACTTAGCACAAGCAAAATTTAATAGTTCGCAGCCTCTAGATGAACTTGTAGCAGGTATGGAAGATACACACAAAATACTCAAAGGGTTTGGTTATGCCTCTTCACAATACTGGCATGATATCTGTTGGCAAACAGCTAACAACTTTTACGAGCCATGTGATGAACCAGATATGTTATGTGGAAAAGTTTACAATGAAAATCAAAAGTTAGCCCTGCATCATAAAGCAAAAGATAACAGTACATTATTTTTATTTTATTTTAATAAACTATTATTGAGTGTCTTTTTTAACAAAGAAAGTGCCATAACCTTTGCAAATAAAGGCCGCGAGTTTTTAAAAGCAGGAGCAGGCATGTATGCATATGCTGCTTTTCATTTTTATGATTCTCTAGCCTTATTAAGTGATATTAAAGTTTTTCCTGAAAATAAACGTCAGAATCTAAAACGCATTAAAAAGAATCAAAAACAGTTAAAGCATTGGGCAGAGCATTCACCTGAAAACTATTTAAATAAATGGCAACTTGTTGAAGCTGAGTGTTGTCACCTGTTTGGAAAAACCGAAAAAGCCATGATACTTTACGCGGATGCGATTAGTAATGCAGAAAATGCAAAATTGCACCATGAGCAAGCACTAGCCCATGAACTAACAGCTAAATTTTATATATCATTAAATCAAGTACGCTTAGCGATCACCGATATTAAACAAGCATATTACTTATATAGAAACTGGCAGGCACATAATAAAGCAAGTGAAATTGAAAAAGAATTTATCAGTATTATGCCTAATTTATCTCAACCAGATTTTAATACACAACTTAGCTTAACACGACAAACCCATACAGGAGATAGCCTCGATTTAACAAGCTTAATCAAATCTTCTCAAATGATGACTAAAGAAATCGAGTTAGAAAGCTTAACCAAAACTTTGCTCAAAATTATTATGGAAAATGCAGGCGCTGATCGTGGTTTTCTTTTTTTAATGCAAGAAAACGATGTACTTGCTTTACAAGCATTTGGTTGGGTTGAATCTCTGGCTTTGAATATCACTTCAATAAATGAAACTGACGAACACATACTAAAATCTATGTTGCCTGTAAGCATTATTAATTATGTAACAAGAACACAAACCGATTTATTAATAGAAAATGCCTCGCAAGATAAAATATTTAATGATGATGAATATTTCGACAGACATACGGTTTATTCATGCTTTTGCCACTGTATTATGCATCAAGGTAAGCAAGTGGGAATTTTATATCTAGAGAATAGTTTATTACAAGGTGCGTTTAGTAATCAACAAATAGAAATGATAGAACTATTATCATCTCAAGCTGCTATCTCAATTGTAAATTCCCATTTTTTCTCCCAATTAGAAAGAAAAGTATTAAACAGAACTAAAGCACTGCAAACATCTCTTGAAAAACAAGAATTACTTAATCATGAATTATTAAAATCAAATAAAAAGCTAGATGATACCCATCAAAAATTACAACAAGCAAATTTAAAATTATTAAAACTTGCAAATACCGATGGATTAACAAATTTAGCTAATCGCAGACAGTTTAATCAACGTCTTGAAGATGAATTTAATAGAGCCAGACGACTAGCGCAACCTTTAACGTTATTGTTTTGTGATATAGATAACTTCAAATCATTTAACGATACATTTGGTCATGTAGAAGGGGATGAGGTCTTAAAACTAGTTGCTAAAGCGATGGAGTCTTTATTTGTTAGAAGTTCAGATTTAACCGCCCGTTATGGCGGAGAAGAATTCTCTATCATTTTACCTGATATTGATAAAAAACAAGCACACTTTATGGCGCAAAGGCTCAACCAAGTCATAGCTGAACTTAATATTTCTCATTCTGGTAATTTACCTCATAATCGGATCACGTTAAGTGTCGGTAGTTATACCTTAGTGCCTACCATTGAAACCAACGTAAAAATGTTATTAGAAGGTGCCGATAAAGCCGTTTATGCCGCAAAACACAAAGGACGCCACTGTCATATCGACTTTGACAGCCTGCAAAACGAAACATCAGCTAAGTTAATATAAATTAGCTGATGTTAATCATTAACGGAATTTTATCTACCTGATATTCAATATTCTGGTTACATACTATTGAGAGACTCTAAAAAGTCTTTATTAGCTTTAAACCAGAGCGTTTCTAAAGCAGACACTAAACCGATATAGCCATCATCTTTTAGCTCTTGATTTTCATTAAAATATTGCTGTTTCACAAGAGAAAGTGAGCCATCTTTATGATGTTTATATAATTGCCAAAAACCAGAAATCTCAGCATCATTATTTAAACCACCATTAAATTTATTTAAATGCCATTTAACTTCAAAGTGCACATTATTTTTAACTTGATTAACGGGACCTTTTTGAGTGATAAACAACCAATCAGATTGTAATGAAACCAGATTTGATTCAATATTTGATAATAACATTTCATCAGGAGATGAGCTCCATAAATGCCAGTTTGCGTTTTGTAGCCTATGTTTATTAACCCGCATCGCAATGCCTCTGTTATTCAGACTTCCCGGTAAAGTGATATTTGAAATCAATAACATAGGTTTCTTTGGGGTGTTTATTACGGATAAAGTATTATTTTGACCGTAAAACTGATAATAACTTGTTTTATTTAAACTGGTATTTTGAGCACAGCCACTGAGAAATAACAATATCAATAAGATTAAAACCGGCTTATAAAACATCTATTTTTTGCTCCTAGGTTCAATATCAGAAATATTATTTTTATCAAAAATTAACATATCAGGTTGTTCATTTAAACTTTTAGTAAAGGGTTGTAACTCTTGACTCAATTGCTTTAATACTGCCATGGTGCTTTTCATTTCATTATAAACTTGTGAGCCTTCCTCGTAGTCAGACATAGTTTTTCTAAACTGTTTCATTGTTTGATCAAATTGCGCCATGCTTTGTGTTACTTGAGCCATAGTTTGATTGAAATTTTCAGGAATAGCCTGTGTCTTATTATCACTAAGAAGCCCCCCAACTTTCGTTGCAAGTATTTCATATTCGGACATCGCTTTTTCAAATTGAGATAAAGAACCTTCAATATTGAGTTTATTAAATTTAGTGAGCACTTCAGAAACTTGATTTGTTAATACACTAAAACCACTAGAAATACTGGGTAAGATTGGGTAATTAGCAATACTTTCAGTTTTATATGCTGGGGCATCTGCATATATATCTAAATCAACATATAAGGCGCCGGTAATTAAATTACCTGGTTTTAAAGATGCGCGCATGCCTTTGTTCAGCCAAGTTGTTAAGTTAGACTGCCAAAAATCTTGAGATACTTTTGCATTATGAAATATCCTTTTGTATTCAACTTTAATTAAAACAGGCACTCTTGTATCTTCAGTTGAAAAATACGCAGGTTTATCATCTACAATAAGCATAGCTGGAGATTCAACAACTGTACCTATCCTTATGCCTCTATATTCAACGGGCGCTCCTGGATTTAGACCACGGATTGATTGCTCAAACTGAATAACAAAATAATCATATAAAAAATACCTTTGTTCTAGTGCCTTTTTATAGTTTTTACTTAAAGAAAAAATATGGCCAGCGGTTACCATGTCACCTGCTTTTTCACGTTCAGGTACAGTAAAAGAGATGCCCCCCTTTAACATTTTACTTAAAGAGCCTGTTTTTATATTAATACCATCAGCTGATAGGTCTACTTCAAGTCCAGAATTAACCCAAAAGACAGTGTTAAAAGTAACGAGGTTTTGAAAAGGTGCTTTAATGAAAATTTGATATCGCATTGTTTGTTCTTGCCAATCAAAATGAGCGGTTTCAATTTGACCAACTTTATACCCTTTATAATATAATCCAGTGCCGACTTCTATGACTTCAGAATCACGACTTAACAGGTTAAAGCGACCACCTTGGATATCATTTGCAATTAATGGTGGTTCATCAAGTAATTTAAAATAACTACTGGTATCTTCAAGTGAACCGGGCGAAAACTCCAAATAAACACCAGAGAGTAGGGTGTTTAGCCCTGTTATTCCAGCTTGATCGACTCGGGGTTTAACAACCCAGATTTTAGCGTCTTCTGTCAGTAAATTTTTGTATCTTTTGTCTATTTCTGCGCGTGCCATAACATATTTTCTATCATCAGAAAGTTTGACATCAGTGATAATACCCATATTCACGCTACGTACTTTTATGTGGGTTTTACCCGTAATAATACCTTCTGCATGGGGCATTCGAATAAATATCTCTTCTCCCTTAGCATTTTGATACTGATAAACCATCCAAATTCCAACAAATAATGCAATAAAGGGCAGAATCCAGATCGGTGATACTGAAGCACCTTGTTTAATATCTGCTGATTGTGTCATTAAATATCTCTTTTATTATTATTTGAAGAATCATTATTTTTATCCCATAAAAGTCGGGGATCAAACGCATGGGCAGCTAACATAGATGTAAATACCATTGCAGCAAAAAAAACAGCACCTTTACCCGGTGTAATAGACATTAAGGCGCCTAACTGAACCAAGGCAACTAAAACGGCGACTACAAATACATCTAACATTGACCATTTCCCGATAAACTCAGTCATTTGATAGATTTTTGTATACTGGTATTGTGCAGTATGGTTAATATAATTTTTATAGCTGACAACATAACATAAAAGGCCTAATACAAATATTTTTGTCAAAGGAATGATGATACTGGCAATAAAAATAATAATTGCAATTGGGTATGAACCCATTTGCCATAATGTCATTATTCCGCCAAGTATTGTCGCCGGTTCATCTTGGTTTAAAACCCAAGTATGCATAATTGGGTAGAAATTTGCGGGTATATAAAGCATTAAGGAAGTTACAAGCAATGCCATTACTTTTTGAATACTGGATGGCGTTCTAAAAAAAGTATTACTATGACAACGACTACATACAGTATGACTGGTAAGTAAGTGGCATATATGACAAGCTCTTAAATTATTATCTATTGCTCTTGATGGGCTACAAATCAAGGGGTTATTATCTGAACTTGAAATTTGATTCCATAACTTATTTTTATCTATTTGTAATAAACACATTAAATAAAAAATAATAAAAGCAGAAAAAGAATAAAAACTTAAACCAAAACTGATATCTGCGATAGACATTATTTTTACCATACTAATCAAGATACCAATCAAAAAAATCTCTGACATGACCCAAGGGATCAACTTAAAAATTAACTTTAAGAGCTTAATTGAATATATTCTTGGCAGTATTTTTAATAAGCCTATATGTATTAATACAAAAAACACCAATAAAGTAAGCGGTAAAAAAATAATAGAAACATCAATTAACACCCCTAAAAAAGGGCTGTTAAAAGCGAATAAAATTTTTCCTGCATCAAGTAAAGTTATTGTTTGTGTGATCCCTTGCTCACTGAAAGAAATAAAGGGATAAAAGAGTGCACTCAATAACATTAAGATTGCACATAGACTTAGCGCTACAACTTTTTGCTCACTATTTTTTTTGCCAACATGCAGTTTACATTGACAGTTTGGACAAACAGCGACTTGATTTGGCTTTAAAACATCGATATGAATCAGATGATCGCACTGGTCACACGCTAAATGTATTTGCATTTTAAATCAGTAAAAAGTGGCATAATAATTTTTATCAATCTTTAAACAATATATGTGTCATGATTTCAACATTATAATCTAATACTCGTAAATTAGTATAGGACTTACCTTTTTGTATTTTCAATCACTTGCTGATTGATCTCATTATATAGACATATTGCTTGAGAGAAAATTCTTGAGAATTCGGGCTGCTGTTGGCATTGAGGTAATAACTCACTGGCATCTTTATATACATGTTCTAAAAACATGATCTCTAAATCATCTAACACGTTACCATTATCAACTTTTACTTTAAGATTTATTATAATTGGTAATCTTTGTTTATCAAAGCGCTCTAATGTTAAAGTACAAATGTTACCTTCATTGGTTAGTTTCATCTCTTATCCTTAAGTGATATATACATATTCTTTGCAGGGAACTACCATTAATACAAAGATGCGCCTAGATCATGAGTTGCTCAGCTGTCCTGAAACTCGCATCTTGAAGTGGCTTGGGTATAAATTTGATTAACGTATTAAAACATATAATAAATTCGTTAACGGGTGCTAACTTAATAACTATTCTTTTAATGCAAAGCTTTTCAGTGTGCTGTCATCTTCGCCTTCGATAAAATAACGTAACAGTTTATTATTTTTAATGTCATCTACAGGCATGATGTAAAATGGTAAAATAGAGTGTGTTTCGATCAAATCATATTGCATATATTTTAAAAAGTAATTAGCAGATTGCGTAAACGCGGGTATGATAACCTTTTCTTTTATATATGATTCTAATTGATTAAAAAGTACTTTTAAAACCTCTGTGTTTGTAAACACTAGACTCAATACTATTTCAATTTTGCTATTCCTGCCAATTAAACAGTGGCCAAGCAGTACATCGTTGTAACTCACTTTAATCATATTTAAATCTAAGTTTTCAAAATTATTTATCGTACTAGTTAAAGTTTCATGCGTTAAATTTAAATGTGCTTTTGCTATTAAACCCTTTTCTGCAACATCTAGCTTTGACCAAGGAATTGATTCAAGTTTATTATATTGATAGTCATAAATATTCTGAAATTTTTGATGTTGTAAATCTAATGATTGAGCATGTTTAAGCTGATTTTTTTCTTCAATATTTAGGTTATAACTTTGCCCTAAAATATTCGCAATGCACATACGCTTTATTAAAGGCGGTTCCTGTTTTGCACTTTCCCACTTACTTAAAATAGACTGTGATACCGCTTCAAACATCGGATGGTTTAATGCCAACTCTTGTGCAAAATGATCTTGTGATAACTTTTGTTGTTTTCGATAAAAAGTAAGCGCTTGTGAAAAAGTGTCACGACAAAACTGCATTTATATTTCTCTTTATGTTGTATTGATTATATTAATTTGAGAACGCCATGATAGCTGCCGCCATTATTCCTTAACCTTAACACATCAAAAATAATGTGTGAAAACACAATTGAACTTTAGGTATAAAGGAAAGAAAATGAAAAAATATTTTTTATGCGCATTAATTGCAACTAGCTCTTTTTCAACTATGGCAGAAATTGACCCATTTAGTTATCTAGATTTTCAAACTGTTATGTCTGATGCCGACCGTCATGATACCGAGTTCACGGGTAGAATCGAGTTATCTCAATCATTTGGTGAACACTTTTATGGTGGTGTTCAAGTAAGTGGCAATGATAGTTTAGATATTGCTACTTATGGTGCGACATTAGGCTTTCAACAACAGGTATATGATGGGAAAAATAATAATCAATACTTATTTGCTGAATATACTTGGTTGGATACCACGCTTGAAGAGCAAGAATTCAGCGAAGATAAACTGGATTTTAACTCCAGTACTTATAAATTGGGCTTAGCATCGACTTATGAAAACCTCAGTACTAAGGTTTATGTTGGCTATCAAGATGTATATACCGATAAATTAGATAATAATTGGGTCATGGGGGCAGAGGTTTATTATCAAGTTAGCGAAAAAGT
>Ga0105355_10004174_pt1 | contig 12450 bp, 13 predicted proteins | sample GOMGulsemesocosm_2_FD_83508 | JGI IMG/M metagenome (GOLD analysis project Ga0105355, IMG submission 83508) | Methane-oxidizing microbial communities from mesocosms in the Gulf of Mexico - GOM9C Gulf of Mexico | ecosystem: Environmental > Aquatic > Marine > Cold seeps | place: Gulf of Mexico... | reverse complement strand
TTTTATATATAAGCGAACTATTGGGCCTTAATATATCCTTAATCTCGCCAAAATGCCGGTGTTGCTAATACCAATACCGTCATGATCTCTAAGCGCCCCATGAGCATCCCCACACTTAACATCCATTTGGCACTATCTGGCAAGCTAGCAAAGTTACCTGCGGGGCCAATGACAGGACCTAAACCGGGGCCAACATTCGCCACCGCTGTGATAGCGCCGGTAATGCTAGTGACTGGATCTAATCCGGTCAAACTCAATGCAGCAGCTAAGACAATAATCGTGGCAAGGAAGGCGCTAGCAAAAGCTACCACAGAGCGCACGATAGTGTCGTTTACCTTGCGGCCATTGTAGTGCTGACCAAATACTGCAGATGGATGCACCAGTTGTGACATTTGCTTACGGAATAGCGTCGCTGCAATCTGGAAGCGGAAAATCTTAATGCCACCAGTAGTTGAGCCAGAACAAGCGCCAGTAAACATCAAACCTGCAAACAATACCGTAGTGAATTCACCCCAAGTACCATAATCGGTTAGCCCGAAACCTGTCGTGGTGATCACCGAAACGATATTAAACATGCTGATGCGGATAGCATCCATCAAGCTGAATACATCTTTTTGCCACAAGTACAGGCTCATGATCACTGTCATGAATAACACTAATTTGGCAAAGCCAATCACTTGCGCATCTTTAAAAATGTTACTCGGGCGGCGACGGTGAATAGCATTGATTAACAGCAGGAATGGCAAACCGCCTAAGAACATAAAGAAAGTGCCATTCCATTGTGCGGCTTCCGAGAAGTGCGCCATGGATTGATCGGAAGTCGAATAACCACCAGTAGACAGCGTTGTCATGGCGTGGTTAACGGCTTCAAAACTGGTCATGCCGGAAAGTAGATAACCAAAATAACACAGCGCAGTTAGCGTGACATAAACGTAAATTACATGAGCAGCGGTATGGCGTGTTTTCGTGGTATTTTTATCTGACCAATCCGATGATTCGGTTTGGAATAGGCGCATACCACCGACGTTCAGATAAGGTAAAACCGCCACGCCCATAACTACGAAACCGACACCACCCAACCACTGCAAGATAGATCGCCATAATAATACGCTCGGCGCGATAGAATCTAAGCCGGATAATACCGTCGAGCCTGTCGTGGTAATGCCAGACATGGTTTCAAAATAAGCATCAGTATAACTGATATGTTGCACCATCATCAGGGGCAGTGCAGCAAAAGAAGATGCGATGATCCACACACAAGTTGTGAGTAAAAACATTTCGCGCACACCAAGATGGAAGCGTTTACTGCGACCTTTATGCCAAAATAAACCCGAAGCAATACTGGTGATAACGATAGATTTGAAGAATTCAGGAGCGCCTTGGCTGTTGGTAAACAAGGCTAACATTAATGGCGCGATCATGAATAAGGTCAGGGCGCGTAATACCGCACTAGCCATAAAAAATATGGGTTTAAAATTCACCATAGTTATATTGTACTTTTTGTTTTATAAGAAAAATTGATTGGGTTGGAACATTTTTTCCACGTCAGGAATAAACTTCTTATCAACTAAGAACATCACCACGTGATCGTCTTGTTGAATAACCGTGCTGTCATGGGCAATGAGTACTTCATCGTTACGCACAATCGCACCAATGGTGGTGCCTTGTGGTAGTTTTAGGTTGCCAATCTTACGTCCAACGACTCGAGAGTTGAGCTTGTCACCGTGAGCAACTGCTTCGATAGCTTCCGCTGCACCGCGACGTAACGAGTAAACATTAGCAATATCTGCGCGACGTACGTGAGTAAGCAGCGCTGAAATAGTGGCTTGTTGTGGAGAAATAGCGATATCAATGGTGCCACCTTGTACTAGGTCGACATAAGCGCCTCGTTGAATTAACACCATTACTTTTTTTGCGCCCATGCGTTTTGCTAACATGGCCGACATGATGTTGGCTTCATCATCGTTGGTCACCGCAATGAATACATCAGTTTGGTCGATGTGCTCTTCGTTCAATAATTCTTGGTCCGAAGCGTCGCCACAGAACACAATGGTATTGCTGAGCATTTCTGAAAGTTGTTCGGCGCGAGTAATGTTGCGCTCGATGAGTTTGACTGAGTAATCTCGTTCTAAACGCCCGGCTAATGCCGCGCCAATATTACCACCGCCAGCGATGATGATACGACGATACGGACGTTCTAATTTTTGGAGTTCACTCATGACTGCGCGAATATTATTGCTCGCGGAAACGAAAAATACTTCATCATCGGCTTCAATGATCGTGGTGCCGAGCGGACGAATAGGGCGACCTTGACGGAAAATAGCCGCTACACGGGCATCAACATTCGGCATGTGCTCGCGCAGTGCTGCTAATGCGTTACCGACTAAGGGACCACCGTAGTAAGCTTTAAGTGCCACTAGGCCGACTTTGTTGTTAGCAAAATCAACTACTTCTAAGGCACCCGGGTAATCGATAAGACGCTTAATATAATTAGTTACTAGTTGTTCTGGAGCAATCAGGTGATCAACGGAGATCGCGCCATTGTGGAACAGTTGTTCTTTGTTAAGCAGGTAAGACTCATTACGAATTCGGGCAATCTTGGTTGGCGTACCGAAAAGAGTGTAAGCCACCTGACATGCGATCATGTTGGTTTCGTCGTTATTGGTCACGGCAACGAGCATGTCGGCATCTTGAGCGCCGGCTTCACGCAGTACGTCAGGATTGGCACCATGGCCTTCAACTACGCGTAAATCAAATTTGTCCTGCAGATTTCTGAGGCTGCTGCCATCACGATCTACGACCGTAATGTCATTATTTTCACCGACTAGATTTTCAGCTAAAGTTCCGCCCACTTGGCCAGCACCGATAATGATGATTTTCACTCAACCTCACATCCCGACAGGATTGTTTTCTGCAAATAACAAGGCGGCTATTCTACGCTTAAATTATATAAGACCAACTAATTTACCTTAACTGGTCTTATATTTGTTACGGGTCTTAGCCCAGATCAAGATTTTTGTGCTTACGCTTTCTGAAGCTTGGCATAGAAGAAGCCATCCATGTCCAGCGTGTTCGGTAGTATTTGCCAGTGGCAAGCATCACTGTCTGCTGATAATGGTACTAGCTTGGCATCGGCTGTGCGCTCGATGAAGCTATTAACTTGTTCGATGTTTTCCGCAGGTAGAATAGAACAAGTAGCGTAAAGCATTGTGCCGCCTGGTTTTAGCTGCTGCCACATTGCATCAAGGATCTCTGCTTGTAATTGCACTAGTGCTGCAATATCAGAATCACGGCGTAACCATTTAATATCTGGATGACGACGGATAACACCCGTTGCACTACAAGGTGCGTCTAATAAGATGCGATCAAATTTATCGCCTTGCCACCATGTGGCTGGCTTGCTCGCATCACCGTGAATTAGCTCTGCTTTAAGTTTCATGCGATCTAGATTTTCTTGCACGCGAACCAAACGCGTTGCGTCAAAATCTACCGCAACCAGATGTTTCAAGTCAGGTTGGCGTTCCAAAATATGCACCGTTTTACCACCGGGCGCTGCACAGGCGTCTAATACTAATTCGCCAGCTTGAGCATCTAAGAATTGGGCTGCAAACTGCGCAGCACCATCTTGGACCGAGCTATGACCTTCAGCAAAACCGGCGAGTTTAAATACATCCGTTGGTTTTTCTAAACGTAATGCTGTTTCAGCACTGTGTAGATCGCCATCGCGCATGATGTCACTGTTGATTTCGTCTGCGGCAAGCAACGCTTGGTAATCGGCTTGATTGCTATGTTGCTGATTAACACGGATCCACATTGGTGGACGGGCGTTATTAGCTGTTAATACATCTTGCCACTGGTCTGGGTAAGCAGCTTTAATACGTTTGATGATCCAACCCGGATGACCAAATTTACAGCTGTCGTTGCCGTCTGCTTTCGTTTCTAAATCGTCTTGCTGGCGCTGATAATTACGTAAAATGGCATTGACTAAACCGCTTAGGCTTTGCGATTTTAATACTTTAGCTGCGTTTACTGTTTCTGCTACTGCCGCGTGTGCTGGCGTACGCATGTATTTTAATTGGTATAAACCGATCAAAATTAGAAAATGCATTGGACGTTGCTTGCCAGTTAATGGTTTTTCCATTAATTGACGGCTAATAAACTCAAGACGCGGTAACCAGCGCAATACGCCATAACAGATCTCTTGTAATAGGGCGCGATCGCGTTCCGGCAATAGCTTCTGTGCTACCGGAAGGGCACTGGTAAGTGACTGGCCTTTATCAACAACTTGATAAAGAACTTTGGCAGCACTGGCTCTGGTTTTCATATTGTTATTATCCGCAATTTTTTATTATGCTAAAAATACCGCCAAGTTTAGTGTGAAACTAAACTTGGCGGAGGAAGGTATTTAAAGTGAGTTTAGCAATTTGCCAACAGAGAACCACTCTTTACGAGCGTTTAAAATATCTTGTACTGGCATGGCTTTCTTGCCGGCAAGTTGCAGGTTAAGCAGCGTTAATACGCCTTCACCTGTTGCCACTTGAATTCCTTCTTTATTGGCTGCAAGCACGGTTCCTGGTGCTGCGTCTGTTGTCATTGCTGTATTGGTTTCAGCATCTTGCGTTACTGCTGATTGCCATACTTTTACGTTTTGCTCGGCAACTTGAGTAAAGCTGATTGGCCATGGGTTAAATGCCCTGATCTGGCGTTCAATGTCTACTGCCGATTGAGTCCAATCGATGTCTGCTTCTTCTTTACTGAGTTTAGCTGCGTAGTTTGCTACCTCGTCGTCTTGTTTCTCTGGTGCCGCGGTACCAGTACTGATCTGTGCTAGCGTCGCTAATAAACCTTGTGGACCTAGCTCTGCTAGTTTGTCATATAAGGTTGCGCTGGTTTCATCTGCCGCAATAGGACAAGTTACTTTATGCAGCATGTCACCGGTATCAAGACCAAGATCCATTTGCATAATCGTTACGCCTGTTTCTGCATCGCCAGCCCAGATTGAGCGTTGGATAGGCGCTGCACCACGCCATCTTGGCAGTAATGAACCGTGAACATTGATACAACCTAAACGTGGCATATCAAGCACGACTTGTGGCAAGATAAGACCGTAAGCAACCACAACCATAAGGTCGGCATTTAAAGCGGCTAATTCTTGTTGGGCATCTTCAGCACGCAATGATTTTGGTTGATAAACCGGTAGGTCGTTATCCAGTGCCAGTTGTTTTACATCACTTGGTTTTAATTTTTTACCACGACCCGAAGGGCGATCTGGTTGGGTGTATACCCCGATAACGTCGTGTTCAGATTCAAGTAATACTGATAAATGCTTAGCAGCAAAATCAGGCGTACCAGCAAAAATAATGCGTAGTGGTTGGCTCAAGGTTATTTCCTAATATTTAAATTATTATTGTTGGCGCGCGAGTTTTTCTAATTTCTTGCGAATGCGCTGCTGTTTTAGCGAAGATAAATAATCGATGAATAGAATACCATTCAAGTGGTCTATTTCATGTTGTAGACAGATTGCCAGTAATTCATCGGCGTCGATAATTAACTCTTTACCATCACGATCTAAGGCTTTCACTGTAACCGTTTCAGCACGTGGCACAAGTGCGCGTGCTTCAGGCACAGATAAACAGCCTTCTTCGATACCTGTTTCTCCGGCTTTCTCGATGATTTCAGGGTTAATCAATACCAAAGGTTGTTGACGACTTTCTGATGTGTCGATAACGACAATACGTTGCTGAATATTCACCTGTACTGCCGCTAAACCAATGCCCTCTTCGGCGTACATGGTCTCTAGCATGTCATCAATGATAGTCTGCGTAGCTGGTGTGATTTCCTGCACAGGTTGAGCAATTTTCTTTAGTCGATCATCCGGAAAACGTAAAACTTCTAATATAGCCATGGTACTTTCTTATTTTGAATGGATTCAATTAACGTAACGCTTAATTTTGACGTAAATCGTCGCAATAATCACTATAAATATAAGCGTTCAAACAACTATTAGGAAAGGATATGTCCGTAAAACGTCGTTTGGCGTTTGCTTTAGTTGCTATATTACCCTTTATGGCACAAGCAGATAGCTTGAATTTAAAAAAACAGTACCCGCTTGAGTACACAGTTAAAAAAGGCGATACGCTGTGGGAAATCTCCAATAAATACCTGCAAAGTCCTTGGCTCTGGCCGCAACTCTGGGGCCAGAATACTGACGTTAATGATCCGCATCTTATTTACCCTGGTGACAAACTAACACTGATTTTTGTCGGTGGTAAACCGCGCTTAGTACATAAGCGTGTGGTTAAGATGGCGCCGCAAGCACGTAAAATAGCTAAAAAAAATCGTGCGATTCCCACAGTACCTTTAGAGTTAATCCATCAGTTTTTGACTCGCGATTACGTGTCTAACGATGTCAAATTGGCACATGCGCCTTTTATCCTCGGTAACAACGATGGCAATACCACCTTTTTATCCGGTCATAACATTTTCGCTTCCAGTGCTCTGCAACGTGGCCAATACGGCATTTATCGTCCGGGACGTCATTATGTTGATCCGAAAACGCAAGAAGTATTGGGTACCGAAGTAGAGTTCATTGCTATCGCGGAAGTCACCGATACTGGCTCGCCGAGCATACCTGCAAAATTGAGCATATTAAAAAGCGCCAAGAACGCCCGCAAAGGCGATCGATTATTATCTATGACTCAGCAAGATAGTTTGCCAGTGTATTTTCAGCCAAGAAGATTCCAATTACCTAACGAAGGCTCGATTATTTCGGCCAGCGAAACGCGTGGCGTAATCGGTCGTAATGATGTGGTATTAATCGATCGTGGCTGGCGCAATAATCTGCGTTCGGGAGATATGTTTTCTATCTTGAAGCAGGGAAAGATCGTGGTGAAAAAAACCAATGAAGAAGGGATAGAGTATCAAGATACGGCTAATAGTTATGATCAAGCTTTTGTGGGTAAAAATAAGCTCCAGCTCCCAGATGAGCAAGTTGGAGAAATGATGGTGTTCAAAGTTTATGAGAAAGTTAGCTTTGCCCTGATAACACAAAGCAAAGAGGTGATTACACTCAACGATAAGATAGGCAACTTATAAGAGTGTAAATATGGAAATAACACAGCTGAAATACTGGCGGCATTAAATGAAGTGCCCAACATCGGTGGCAGTCGGGCACTTAAATTATTGCAGAAAATAACCCTTGATGAATTGTTTGAAAATCCCAGTAAAGCGCAATCACACTGCAAGTTAAATCCTAAGCAGTTACAAGCGATTAGTAAACCTGACTGGCAAGCTATCAATCAGCATTTAGCATGGTGTGATGCAGAACCCAATCGCTATATTATTACTATTGCCGATACTCATTACCCATTGGCCCTGCAGAATATCCCTTCGCCACCGATGTTATTATATGTCGAAGGTGATTTAAGTTTATTGAATTCACCGCAATTGGCTATGGTTGGTACGCGTAACCCAAGTTATTACGGCAAGCGTTATGCACATAGTTTGGCTGCTGAACTCGCATTATCAGGGGTAACTATTACCAGTGGCTTAGCTATCGGTATTGATAGCGAATGTCATAAAAGCGTGCTTGAGGCAGGCGGTAAAACTATCGCAGTTTTAGGGACTGGCTTGGCTAATATTTATCCTAAACGACATAAGAAATTAGCCGCGAAAATAATTGAGAATGGCGCCTTGGTGTCTGAGTTTAGTCCGTTTACGGCGGCAAGACCGGAACACTTCCCACGGCGTAATCGGATTGTCACGGGTTTATCTTTGGGAGTTGTGGTTATTGAAGCAGCGATTAATAGCGGTTCTTTAATTTCAGCGCGCTGCGCATTAGAGCAAGGTCGAGAAGTGTTTGCCTTGCCTGGGGCTGTGGATAATCCGATGGCGGCTGGCTGTCATCACTTGATTCAGCAAGGCGCTAAATTAACCACCTGCATAGCTGATATTACTGAAGAGCTAGCTTATACCAAGGTAAGTACGAATTTTAAGCAAACAGAACTGTTCGAGTCGCATAGCGAAACTGTTTCATTGCCAAACCAAATCATCTTAGATAGTGTCGGTTATGAAGTAACAACGACTGATTTAATTACCGAGCGTTGTAAGCAACCAACTCATGAAGTAGTAACTGGATTGATAGAGTTAGAACTGGAAGGGTGGTTGAATGCGGTTCCTGGTGGTTATGTAAGATCAAAGCGGAGGTGTTGATGTTAGATATATTGATTTATCTTTTTGAGAATTTTTATGAACAAAATGAATCCGAATTTTTGGTCGACCGTGATGATCTGCTTGGCGAGTTAATGCAAGTTGGCTTTGAAGAAGAAGAAATCCATAAAGCCATCACTTGGATTGAAAATCTCGTTGAAATGCGTAACGGCGGCAGTGAATTGCAATTACGACTGTCTGCGGTAAATTCAGTGCGCATTTATACCGAACGTGAACAGTATTTCATTAGCTGTGAGTGTCGTGGCTTCTTGTTGTTCTTAGAACAAATCAATCTGCTAAATATTGAAACCAGAGAAATGGCGATTGCGCGTCTAGCGGAATTAGAAAATCCATCATTGGATTTAGATGATGCCAAATGGGTTATTTTGATGGTGTTATTCAATGTGCCAAATGGTGAAAAGGCTTACGCACAGTTGGAAGAGTTAGTTTACTCTAAAGGTCAAAACCAGCTTCACTAATCTGTAAATTCGAGTTTATTCACATAATATTCTTTATTATCAAATGCCTAAAGTAGCATTTAGTTAACTTCTAACTGCTTTAGGTTATTCTTCCCGATTCTCCTTATCAGCTGTGGCCATAACTTCGATTAATAGTTGTTAACTTCCCTTGTCTATACGCTGAATTTTTTGTTAATATCCGCACATTAATAATTCACTGATAATTGTTCATATGTCGAAGAATGACGAAAAATTATTTACCGCTCACGAACACGCATTAGAAAAAGAATACGAGACTTGTCCCGACTGTGGATCTGAGTTGAGTATCAAAAATGCGAAGTCCGGTCCCTTCTTAGGCTGTAATAATTATCCTAATTGTGAATATTCACGTTCTCTATCCAATCAATCTCATCTCGAAACCGAAAAAATCCTGACTGGCAGCGAATGCCCTGAATGCAGTAATGAACTAGCGTTGAAACGCGGTCGTTATGGTTATTTTATCGGTTGTACTGGTTTTCCTGAATGTCACTACATGACCAAAACTGAAACTCCAGATGAGACTGGCGTGGCGTGTCCGCAATGCCAAACTGGGCAACTGATGCAGAAAAAATCGCGATATGGAAAGCTGTTTTATTCTTGCGATAGTTATCCAAAGTGCAAATATATTGTTAATTTCAAACCGATTGCAACGGAATGTCCAGAGTGTAACTGGAACATCCTAGTTGAAAAGAATTCCACTAACGGAAAACAACTTATTTGTCCGCAGAAAAGCTGCGGCTATAAGCGTGCTTTATGAGAATAGTGAAATAACACTATCAATAAACTGATTTAGATTAATTCATACGGAAAGGAATAATTATGTCTACACCATTTGTTGCGGTTTTAATGGGTTCAGATTCAGATCTACCTGTAATGCAATCTACACTTGATATTTTAAAGTCATTTGCGATTAAGTTTGAAGTAAAGGTTACTTCAGCACACCGTACGCCAAAAGCGACACATGAGTTTGTAACTGATGCTGAAGCGCGTGGTTGTGTTGTGTTTATTTGTGCAGCGGGTCTTGCTGCTCATTTGGCTGGCGCAGTTGCGGGTATTACTACGCGCCCTGTTATTGGTGTACCTGTGGACGCTGGTCCATTGCAAGGTATGGATGCATTGCTATCAACTGTGCAAATGCCTGGCGGCGTGCCAGTTGCTTCGGTTGCGATTGGTAAAGCGGGTGCAAAAAATGCGGGTTACTTAGCGGCGCAGATGCTTGCTATTGCAGATCCAGCATTAGCAGAAAAAGTAAAAGCAGAGCGTCAAGCCAATGCGAAAAGCATTATTGCTAAAGATGCAGCACTGCAAGCGAAGTTAAACGCACAATAATTCGCTGGTACTCTATATCAAAATAAATGGTAGCTATATAGCTGCCATTTTTTATGGCTGAGATTTAGGGTTTGAAGTTTAGGTCGAAATGTAGTGAAGAAATATAGCTAAGAGATATGGCTTCGCAATATGGGTGTGATATAAGTAGTAACATAAATATATTGATTGAAATGAAAGAGAAATAAGCAATGAATTTGAAAATATCCCAAGCCGTTGAAGCATTGCAACAGCAACAAGTTATTGCTTATCCAACTGAAGCCGTATTTGGTTTAGGTTGTGATCCACAAGATGAAGTGGCAGTCATGAAATTATTGGCAATCAAACAAAGACCAATAGAGAAAGGTTTGATCTTAGTTGCCGCGAATATCGATCAGCTAAAAGACTACATCGATATCAGTAAATTAAGTCAGCAACGCTTGGCAGAGATAACGGCGACATGGCCGGGGCCATATACTTGGGTGATGCCGTCACAACCAAATGTACCAAAATGGCTAACGGGTCAATTTAATAGTATCGCCGTGCGTATTTCTGCTCATCCCACAGTGCAAGCAATTTGCTTAGCGTTTAATGGCCCAATCACTTCGACCAGTGCTAACTTAACAGGTTTAGCACCGTGCATTACTGCCGACGAAGTGAATCAACAACTCGCAGGGCATTTGGGTTATGTTATCGATGAACGAGTGGGAAAACTGGCTCAACCAACCACTATTCGTGATGCTTTAACTGATAAAAACTTTCGTTAATAATAAGGATCTTTTGACATGGACCGCTACGCCGTATTTGGTAACCCGATTAAACACAGTAAATCTCCTTTGATCCACACGTTATTTGCCGAGCAAACTCAACAAGTATTAGAGTATAGCGCCATCGAAGCGCCGATGGATGCATTCGAACAGTCTGTAGGTCAATTTTTTAGCCAAGGTGGAAAAGGTTGTAATGTTACCGTGCCATTTAAAGAACAAGCATTTCAATTGGCGGATGAGTTAACCGAGCGCGCAGAATTAGCTGGCGCCGTGAATACACTGAAATATCAAGATGGCAAGATCATTGGTGATAACACCGATGGTTATGGCTTGGTATATGATTTACAGCGTTATATCGACCTCAAAGGTAAACGTGTTTTATTAGTCGGGGCTGGTGGGGCTGCGCGTGGTGTGATTGGGCCTTTATTAGCACAAGATGTTGAAGAGATAGTTATTGCTAACCGTACTTTTTCTAAAGCGCAGTCGTTAGCCACATTGTTTACGTCATTTGGAAATATTAATGCAACTGAGTTTTCACAACTAGAAGGTCAGTTTGATTTAATTATTAATTCTACTTCGGCAAGTTTGCATGGCGAAATTCCACCTATCGCAGCGCATCTGGTCCACAGCGATATAGTTTGTTATGACATGATGTATAAAAGCGGTGATACCGCATTTAACGCATGGGCAAGAGATCTGGGTGCTAAACAAGTTATCGATGGTTTAGGTATGTTAGTTGGCCAGGCGGCTGAAAGCTTTCAAGTATGGCGAAGTGTAAAACCAACAATGTCTGTGGTGCTTCGAGAGTTACGCAGTCAGTTATAACTTTAAGTTGAGCTTAACTTTTAAACAAACTAAGCTCAATTTTTTTGAACTCGCGCTTAAGTATCGTTAGCTAAGTCGGCTATATACTCATCTTTTAATATAACGTATTTATCTGCTGATGTTTTCAGAAATGTAATTTCATCTTTAGTTAACACACGAGCTTGTTTCGCTGGACTGCCAATATATAAGTAGCCACTTACTAAACGTTTCCCTGGTGGTACTAATGCACCAGCGCCTAACATGACATCATCCTCAATAGTTGCGCCATCCAATACAATAGCCCCCATACCGACTAATACTCGATCGCCAATTTGGCAAGCATGTAATAAAGCCTTATGACCAACGGTGACATCTTCACCTATTACTAGAGGAATGCCTTGAGGGTTTTTTTTGCTTTTACGGGTGACATGTAATACCGAACCATCTTGCACGTTAGTTCTTGCCCCAATGGAGATTGAGTTAACATCGCCGCGAGCTGCCACTAATGGCCAAATACTGACATCTGCGGCTAAAGTGATGTCACCAATAAGTACAGCAGAGCTATCCACATAGTTAGAAGAGGCTGTTTGTGGGGCTTTGCCCTGATATGATCGAAGAGATAAAGTCATGATATGCCTTAGTGAGTTATGGATACGTTATTCAAACACCAATTTGGCTAGTAAACAATCAAGACTAAAGGATATTTATTTTATTCAATAAAGCTCTTGCCAAACAATTAAAGATCCCTATAATGCGACCTCACTGACACGGCAACAGCCGCTCAGTAAGGCAATTAGAAAATACTTAGATGATTCATCGGTTACTTTTTAAACGTCTTTAAGTTGAGTTGAAATACTACTTGATTTTAA
>Ga0105355_10004167_pt1 | contig 12469 bp, 10 predicted proteins | sample GOMGulsemesocosm_2_FD_83508 | JGI IMG/M metagenome (GOLD analysis project Ga0105355, IMG submission 83508) | Methane-oxidizing microbial communities from mesocosms in the Gulf of Mexico - GOM9C Gulf of Mexico | ecosystem: Environmental > Aquatic > Marine > Cold seeps | place: Gulf of Mexico... | reverse complement strand
GCGGGCCGCCTGTAGTTTTGTCTCGTATTCGGCCAGACGGAACTGCAACCCCTGAAACTGGTTGATGCTTTTGCCAAAGGCTTGGCGTTCGGACATATATTGCAATGTCAAGTTCAGGGCCTGCTGGGCACCACCCAGCGCCCCGGCGGAAATGTTCAGGCGACCACCGTCCAGACCTCCCATGGCATAGGAAAACCCCTTGCCTTCAACTCCGATCAGGTTGTCTGACGGAACTTCACAGTCATCAAATTGCACCTGTGTCGTGGGCTGGGCTTTCCAACCCATTTTCTCCTCAAGCGCACCAAAAGACAGGCCGGGAGCGCCATCTTCGACCACCACGGTAGAAATGCCCTTGGGGCCATCTTCGCCACTGCGCACCATGCAGATATAGGCGTCAGAATACCCACCACCTGAGATGAACGCCTTGGTGCCGTTCAGCTTATAGCCATCGCTAGTGATTTCAGCGCGGGTTTTCAGCGCAGCCGCGTCAGAGCCCGAGCCGGGTTCGGTCAGGCAATAGGAATAGACCTTGGACATGGAGCAGAGATCTGGCAGCCACTTCTGTTTGGTCTCTTGGGATCCAAATTTGTCGATCATACCGCCGCACATGTTGTGAATTGACAGGAACGAGCCAACAGCAGGGCACGCCATGGCCAGGGCCTCAAACACCAGGGTAGCTTCAAGCCGCGACAGGCCTGAGCCGCCGTATTGCTCAGAGACATAAAGCCCACCAAATCCCAGTTCGCCCACCTGCGACCATAGAACCTTGGGAATGGTTCCGTCACTTTCCCACTGACGCGCATGCGGGGCGATATGCTCTTGTCCGAATGCAAAGGCCATGTCGAATATGGCCGTCTGTTCTTCGGTTTTTGCAAAATCCATGACGGGGTCTCCGGTTCGATCTGTTGGGCTGGTCGTATCATTAGGTTTGATACGTACATTTGTGCGGGTTTGATACTGAAACTGTTCGGCAGTCGGCATCCTATCCGGGATCATCCAGAGTTCAATTCTTATCTACCGAAAAGATCCGCCGTTTTTTGTCTCCTTGCCACCATTTGTCAATCAGCCCAAGGCTGAGCGGTGTAGGGCAGGTGACTTCCCTGCGTAGTTTTTTGGTGGCGGCAGTTCGCCTCGAATATTCTTGATGTCACGCAAGATTTCACTAGAATTAGTTGTGTCTATCTTCAGCTCAGGTTTAACAATCGGGACCGAATTCTTGCGCTTTCTGCCTTCCTTCGTAGTCGTCGCGATTATTCTCTTTGTGCTGGTTCTTGCAGACCTGGCTCAGGTGCGGAGTATGATAAACCTACGTCGCGAGACTGCAGCAGTCATGTTGCGTGACAGTCAGTTTTTGTTGAACGATCACGTCAACGATACATTACGAAATGCGCGCGATCTGGCCGCCCGGATCGACCCATCCTTCGACATCGATCAGGAAACGTTCGAGGCACTGGTCAAAGAAACCATGACCGGATCAGCGAAACTGACACGCGCTGAACTTGCGCCGGGCTTTGTGATACAAATGGTTTACCCACAGGTGGGCAACCAAACTTTTATCGGCACGTATTCTGCGCCCACCTCGTCCGGCGAAAGCGGTGATCTTGAAGGAGAGACGGCACGCGGTGCCGGGGGGGCAACCAGGTTCCATGTGACCAAATCGGGCCTTGTCGAGTTGCAGGTCCAAAGGGAGGTTCGGAAAACGGTGGGGCCAACTGTTGTCTCCACTGGCATGGTGAAACTCGTTATGCAGTTCGAACCCGCCATTACGATTCCGTCCGAAGGGGGGCGATTCGGCGAAGTAGATTTCCTCCTTCTCGCCCAATCATACGGCGCGCCGCCGCCTATAGTTCCGTCAGAATGGCAGGTCGAGGGCAATTTTAAACCCTACATCACTATCGCGCAGTACCCGCAGGGTAATTTGTTGCTTTTTCTGCGTCCGGCTGACGGCTGGCAGCCGCAAATGGCAGATATGGTGGGATATCGTCTGCGCCTTGCGGTGCTCGGCTTGCTTCTGCTGCTGCCTGTCGTGCTCGCCAACTGGTTTGTTGTCTCGCAAAACGGAGAACATACCCGTTTGTCGCAAATGCAAGACCAGCTCAAAAGCGTGCTCAAGGACCTGCCAGGTGCGGCCATGACTGTCACCTGGCCACCGGGAGCGACAGGAGAAAGCAAAGACGACACAGTTTTTTTCCTGAACAAAGAGGCCTGCTATCAGGTATGGGGAGTCCATGCGCAGGAGGCTGAGGCAGATCTTGGATTACTTCGATCACGCAACGAAGAAACCGAAGAAACGGCAACGCTTCAGAGGGAAATCCAGAAATCGGTGGACGCAATGCGCCCTTGGACTTCGATTTGGCCGATCCGCACACCCGATGGAGAGCGCAGGTGGCTTGAAGGCCATGGGCATCCTACGCGGATGCCCGACGGCTCAACCCGATGGACCAGCATAGTTTTCAATGTCACTGAGCAGGTTCAGCGCAAACAGGAACTGGAACAGCAGCGCCAACATGGCGAAAAATTGCAAAGGCTCGAGAGCATCGACAAGCTGACCGGCGGGGTGGCCCATGATTTCAACAACCTTCTTGCAGTGATCATGAGCAGTCTGGAGCTCCTTTGCGACGACGAGGAAGACCCGGAGAAGATCCTAATGCTAAAGGCCAGCATCAACGCGGCCCAACGTGGGGCGACACTGACGCGCTCGATGCTTGCTTTCGGGCGTAATGCGCCGCTGGATCCCTCAACGATTGACCTCAACCGGTTGGTCAACGAGATGCGTAATTGGGCCGGCCGCACCCTGCCTGCCAATATAGAGGTCAAGACCGCGCTGCCTGAGGGGCTCTGGCCGATAGAGGCCGATCAGACATCATCCGAAGCGGCACTGCTGAATCTTATTGTCAATGCGCGTGATGCCATGCCCGAAGGCGGCAAGCTGACCATTGAGACAGAGAATATCGAAATTGGCCCGAGCAACCAGAGGGCGTGCGACGACGACTTGCAATCTGGGCGCTATGTGATGCTGGCTGTTTCGGATTCCGGCCTTGGTATTGCAAAGGAGCTGCAGGCAAAGATTTTCGAACCTTTCTACTCGACCAAATCACTTGCTTCGGGTTCTGGGCTTGGTCTGTCAATGGTTCAAGGCTTCATGCGGCAAACAGGCGGCGCGGTGCGGGTCATTTCCGAACCGAACTCCGGTACGACGTTCAAGCTCTTTTTTCCTACCAAAGTGAAAGAAGCGGACTCAGCCTTGGAGGTGAAATCACCGTCAAAACCGGTAGAAGACACGTCAAAATTTCATATCCTGCTTGCCGAAGATCAAGACGAAGTTCGGGCAATTATCGAGAAGGCACTCACGAAGGCAGGCCATCACGTGACCGCGGCCGCCTCTGGCGATGAGGCATTCAAACTTTTCAAGGCAGATCCAAGGTGTGATCTTTTGCTGACTGACATCATTATGCCGGGAGATCTTCAGGGGCCGAAGTTAAGTCAGGTGCTGAGAAAAATACGGCCGGATCTACCGGTTGTCTTTATGTCAGGATATGCCAGCGAAGCAGCCACCGACGGCAACGGGCTGCGTCCCCAGGATATTCGTTTAACGAAACCTGTAATGCGCACCGACCTTCTGGAAGCAATTCGCAAAACGATGCAGAGCTGAGACTTTTAGGCCGTATCAATTAATATATTTCCCGAGCGATGCACAATAATAACACCTAAACACGATGCGCAATCCAGGGGGCATTGGGTTAGATTCTGGACTGAATTGCGCAGCGTGGGAAAGACCTAGAGACGTGTTTCACACCGGAAACCCAAGGAAATAGATCTCCTTAGCGTCCCTATCGGAAGTGATGCACAAGAAGTTGTGGCGCTTCATCTCTCAAAGGGCACTCCAGACACGGCTACATCGGGCTGTTAGCCGTGTCCTCTAGTCACAATCCTGCTCATGTCAGCAGGAGGGACCTATTCACGCCTGCTTTGTTTTTTCAGCCGTTTCTTGGGCTTCGGCAATTTTCTTATTTAGATGCTTGCGCGCAATGCGTTCTGCAAGGCGGACGCGCATTTCAGTCAGAAATGCCTCTTCCAAAGTTTGGGAGGAAGCAGCCAGGACGCTGCTTATCTCCATAAATAACCGGTCTTGGCCAGTGGCATCTTGCACTTTCATAGTGTCATCAGCCAGTTTTTCGGCAAGCCGTTCAAGCGTTCCCATCAGCGTGTGTTTTCAGTCAATCGACGTTTCACATAGTCGGATACATTTCCGATCATATGGTCCATATGAGGCTCTTGGAAAAAGTGATCAGCGCCCTCGATTTCTTGGTGGGTGATGGTGATACCTTTTTGCTCGTGCAGTTTGTTCACCAGGTTCACGGTATCAGCCGGTGGAGCAACACGATCAGAGCTACCATTGATGATCAGACCCGAAGACGGGCAGGGCGCCAGGAACGAGAAGTCATACATATTGGCCGGAGGGGAGACCGAAATGAAGCCGGTAATTTCGGGGCGGCGCATCAGCAACTGCATGCCAATCCACGAACCAAAGGAGAAACCTGCGACCCAGCAATGCTTGGAGTTGTTGTTCATCGACTGCAAATAGTCGAGCGCCGAGGCTGCATCTGACAGCTCGCCTATGCCCTGGTCATATTCACCCTGGCTGCGACCAACGCCGCGAAAGTTAAAACGCAGAACTGTGAAGCCCATGTTGTAGAACGCATAGTGGAGATTGTAGACCACCTTGTTGTTCATGGTGCCGCCAAACTGTGGATGCGGATGCAACACAATAGCGATGGGCGCGTCACGTTCCTTTTGCGGGTGATAGCGGCCTTCGAGGCGGCCTTCGGGGCCGGGAAAAATGACCTCAGGCATGGGCGGTTTCATCCTACTCTTATTTTGCGGGAGGCGCTTGCAGGGTAAACTTGACGAATTCCCTAAGGCACCTTAGAACGGTTCTAAATGTGGGTGCGGCATGTTGCGTAGCACCGTCAGGCTGAAATACGCACTGATACCGAAAAGGTCAATGTTTTCGCTGTGTCCAAACCGTCCGGAGTACCACAAATATGAAGCTTTCGACAAAAGGGCGTTATGCAATGGTCGCTCTGGCCGATATTGCACTGCAGTCAGGGGATAATCTGGTTGTACTGGGAGATATTTCAAAGCGACAGGATATATCGTTGCCTTACCTAGAGCAGTTGTTTGTAAAGCTGCGTCGGGCGGAGCTGGTGTCTTCGGTGCGTGGACCAGGAGGCGGGTATCGCCTTGCACGTCCTGCGTCCGAGATTCGGGTCGTTGATATCCTGTCTGCAGTGGACGAAACCGTTGATGCGATGCATAAGGGCGCCGGTGCTTCTGGGGCGGCCTCGGGCAGTCGCGCACAATCGCTGACCAACCGGCTGTGGGAAGGGCTGAGTGCACATGTTTATGTATACCTGCATCAAACCCGGCTTTCGGATGTGATTAAAAACGATCTGGCCCCCTGTCCGGCAGTGCCAGGCCTGTTTTCGGTGGTCGATGCAGAATGAGTAGAACAAGTTTAAGTCTGTCCTTGGCGGGCGCAACTGGGAAAACATGTATCCATGACTAGGGTTTACCTGGATCATAACGCGACCGCGCTACTGCGGCCCGAGGCCCGCGCCGCGATGGTTGCGGCGATGGATGTCTGTGGCAATCCATCGTCGGTACATGGCGAGGGCCGAGCAGCCAAGGCGCTGATTGAGCGGGCGCGGGCGCAGGTGGCGACTGCTTTTGGCGCTGATGGGGCTGATGTGGTGTTTACGTCAGGCTCCACCGAAGGTGCGTCGCTGGCCTGCAGTGGCCGTAACTTGCAGGGATCCTTGGTTGAGCATGATGCGTTAAGGGCTTGGATTAATGAGGATTTGGCGGTGTCCAGCGACGGTTTGGTGTCCGTGATAGATGCTAAGAACACAGCCTTGCAATTGGCCAATTCTGAAACGGGGATCCTGCAGGATTTGCCGCAGGGGTTGGCAGTCACCGATGCCACCCAAGCGTTTGGTAAGCTACCGATAGCTTTCAATTGGATGGGTGCTACGATGGCGCTGATCTCGGCGCACAAACTAGGTGGTCCTAAGGGCGTTGGTGCAGTGGTGCTGAAACGGGGCACCGAACTGGCCGCACAGATCAAGGGCGGTGGTCAGGAAATGGGCCGTCGCTCTGGTACCGAAAACGTGATTGGTATTGCTGGGTTTGGCGCCGCTGCAGAAGCTGCCTCTCGTGATTTGGCTGTAGACGTTTGGGAACGGGTCGAGTCCTTGAGGGATCTGTTGGAGCAAGCCCTTGCAGCAGGTGCTGACGATACCATATTTATCGGCAAATCGGTGCCACGGCTGCCCAACACATCCTGCTTTGCTACTCCCGGTTGGAAGGGCGAGACGCAAGTGATGCAGATGGATTTGGCTGGGTTTGCGATCAGCGCCGGATCGGCCTGTTCAAGTGGCAAGGTAAAAGCCAGCGCAGTGCTGACCGCAATGGGATACGACGAAATTACAGCTCAGAGCTCTATCAGAGTATCACTGGGCCCCGAAACACGCGAAAGCGACGTGCTGCGGTTTGCAGATACGTGGCTTGCAAAACAAAAGATCTATCGCGCCCGGGTGGCGTGAGTTTAGGAGACCTAAGATGGCCGCTTTGGACCAGACACAAGTAAAAGAAGGCGTCGATCAGGAGACGGTCGATGCGGTACGCGAAGTTGGCGATGCCTATAAATACGGCTGGTCCACCGACATCGAGATGGAATATGCGCCCAAGGGGCTGACTACAGATATCGTACGATTGATCTCGGAGAAAAATGAAGAGCCGCAGTGGATGCTTGATTGGCGGCTGCAGGCCTATGACCGTTGGCTCACCAAGGAAGAGCCAAGCTGGGCAATGGTCGACTATCCTGAAATCGATTTCCAGGACCAGTACTATTATGCCCGTCCCAAATCGATGGACGTTAAACCTAAGTCGCTGGATGAGGTCGACCCCAAGTTGCTGGCTACCTACGAAAAGCTTGGTATCCCGTTGAAAGAACAGATGATTTTGGCCGGAGTGGAAGGCGCTGAGAATGCCCCCGCCGAAGGTCGAAAAGTGGCTGTTGATGCGGTGTTTGATTCCGTTTCCTTGGGGACCACATTTCAGGCTGAGTTAGCTGCGGCCGGAGTGATCTTTTGCTCAATCTCCGAGGCGATCCGCGAGCATCCTGAGTTGGTGAAAAAATACCTCGGCACTGTGGTTCCAGTTTCAGACAACTTCTATGCCACGCTGAATTCGGCTGTGTTTTCCGATGGGTCTTTTGTCTACATCCCGCCAGGCGTGCGCTGCCCGATGGAACTGTCGACCTATTTCCGCATCAATGCTGAAAACACTGGCCAGTTCGAACGCACCCTAATCATCGCCGACAAGGGCTCGTATGTGTCGTATCTTGAGGGTTGCACCGCGCCGGCCCGTGATATCGCCCAGCTGCACGCCGCAGTGGTCGAAATCATTATCGAAGAAGACGCCGAAGTGAAATACTCGACCGTGCAGAACTGGTACCCCGGTGATGAAAACGGCAAGGGCGGCATCTACAACTTTGTCACCAAACGCGCAGATTGCCGTGGGGATCGTTCCAAGGTGATGTGGACGCAGGTGGAAACCGGCTCGGCAGTGACTTGGAAGTACCCGTCGTGTATTTTGCGCGGTGATGATAGCCAGGGTGAGTTTTACTCAATAGCCATCACAAACAACCACCAGCAGGCCGACACAGGCACCAAGATGGTGCATCTGGGCAAGAACACTAAATCACGCATCGTGTCCAAAGGCATCAGCGCGGGTCACGCGCAGAACACTTATCGCGGCCTGGTGTCGATGCACCCCAAGGCTAAGAATGCCCGGAACTACACCCAGTGCGACAGCCTGCTGATCGGCGGCAATTGCGGTGCCCACACGGTTCCGTATATCGAGGTCAAGAATAACTCGGCGCGGGTCGAACACGAAGCGACAACGTCGAAAGTGGACGAAGACCAGCTGTTCTATTGCCGCTCACGCGGGATGAATGAAGAAGAGGCGGTTGCTCTGGTGGTGAATGGGTTCTGCAAGGACGTGCTACAAGCGCTGCCAATGGAATTCGCCATGGAGGCACAGCAGTTGGTCGCGATCTCGCTTGAAGGATCGGTTGGCTAGACAGTCGGCCATTTCTGTTGGGCTCATGCTGAACATGAATACAATGGGTGCTGCGCAACAAATGGTCGGGCGTTCTCGACTAAACAGAATTGGTCCTGATCTGCTTTTGCGGTCAGGAGGAGATAAACACCTTGGGGTATTTGAGGATTGGCCAGTGGCCTGTACCCGCCCCGAGGCAAAATGAACATTCGCGACAAGGAGCGAAAAATGCTGAATATCAAGAACCTGCACGTCCAGCTGGAAGACGAAGACAAGCAGATCCTTAAAGGTGTCGACCTTACTGTCGAAGCCGGGAAAGTGCATGCCATCATGGGGCCAAATGGCTCGGGTAAATCGACGCTTTCTTATGTGCTGTCTGGCAAGGGGGGCTACGAGGTCACTGCGGGCAGCGCTACTCTGGGTGATGTGGATCTGTTGGAGATGGAAGCCGAAGAGCGCGCAGCGGCTGGCCTGTTCCTGGCATTTCAGTACCCGGTCGAAATTCCGGGCGTTGGTAATATGACCTTTCTGCGTACTGCAGTGAATTCACAACGTAAGGCTCGTGGTGAGCCCGAGATGAGCGCTTCTGAGTTCCTGAAAGAGGTTCGTTCAACTGCCAAGTCGTTGAAGATCGATGCCGAAATGCTGAAGCGCCCGGTCAACGTCGGGTTCTCAGGTGGCGAGAAAAAGCGTAATGAAATCCTTCAGATGGCGATGCTAAAGCCAAAAATGTGCATTTTGGACGAGACGGATTCGGGGCTGGACGTTGATGCCATGAAACTGGTGGCCGAAGGCGTCAACGCGCTGCGCAACGAAGGCCGAGGCTTTCTTGTAATCACTCACTATCAGCGCCTGCTGGACCACATCAAACCAGATGTTGTGCACATTATGGCCAATGGTCGTATCATCAAAACCGGCGGACCAGAGCTGGCGCTGGAAGTTGAAAACAACGGCTATGCCGATATTCTGGCTGAGGTGGGATAATGGCGCTGCCCAATCTGAAGCAAACCGCAACGGAAGCGCGGCTATCGACGCTTTCAATGCCAAGTGGCGGGTGCTTGACCGAGGCACGCCAGGCAGCCTTGTCACGGGTTCAAACGCTGGGACTACCGGGACGCCGAGATGAATACTGGAAGTACACCCGCCCTGACACTTTGGTGCAGGCTGAGGCCCTCGGCGCCGTGGTCCTTCAGCATGACGAAGAACCAATGTTTGACGGATTTGACCGTCTGAAAATTGTCTTTGTGGATGGTGTCTTTGACCCAGAAGCTTCGGATGACCTGAAACTCGAAGGAGTTCAGATCGATCGTTTGGCTGATATCGCAGATCAGGACATTCATTGGATCAAGGACTTGTACGGCGTTCTTGAAGCGCGCGGCCAAAGCCCGGTTGCACGTCCTCTGGCGGCTTTGAATACTGCTTTTGCCCACGACGGCGTCGCTATCCGGGTGACCGGAAAGCCTAGCAAACCAATCAATCTGATTTATGTGCACAATTCTGAAAAATCGGATGTGATGCTGCATCATGTCATCCGGGTTGAAACGGGTGCTGAAGCCACGATTCTTGAAAACGGACCAGCTGCATCGCGGTTGAACAAGTGCATTGAGATCGACGTCGCTGACAATGCTGCTCTGCATCTTATCTGCGCGCAGGGCCGCGATCACGAGCGTCGTGCTGCCTCTCATATGTTTGCTCGGTTGGGTAAAGAGTCGGTCTTCAAGAGCTTTACCCTGACCGTCAATGGTGTGCTGACACGCAATGAATCCGTGGTGGAACTGCTCGGTGATGACGCAGTTGTTCATTTGGCCGGCGCTTGCGTCGGGGATGGCGACTTTCACCATGATGACACGGTATTTATCACCCACGATGCGGTGAATTGCGAAAGCCGCCAGGTGTTCAAGAAAGTGCTGCGAAACGGTGCCACCGGTGTTTTCCAAGGTAAAATCCTGGTTAAGGACAAGGCTCAGAAAACCGACGGATACCAGATAAGCCAAGCCTTGATGCTGGACGATGACAGCCAGTTCTTAGCTAAGCCCGAGCTAGAGATTTATGCCGATGATGTCGCCTGTTCGCATGGATCGACGTCGGGTGCGATCGACGATGAGGCTTTGTTCTATCTGCGCTCTCGTGGCGTTCCTCACAATGAAGCCACCGATCTTTTGACTTTGGCATTCCTGGCAGAAGCCGTTGAAGAAATCGCTGATCAGGATATTGCCGCCAGCATTGTGGACCGGCTTGAAAACTGGCTGATCCGGCGTCACTGATGCCGGTCACCACAGATATTATTGCAACCTACAGGGGGCCGCGCCAGGTGATGGCGCGTCTTCTGGCGATGGGGGCGCGCGAAGATCGTGCTCTGGCAATTTTGATGGGCGGCTGTGTGCTGGTGTTCACATCTCAGATGCCCAAACTGGCGCGCGAGGCACATATCACGGGCCAAGATCTGAATATGCTGCTTGGCGGCGCGTTATTTGGCTGGATCTTCATTGCGCCTTTGATGCTGTATACAGTGTCGTGGCTGACCCATCTTATTGCTCGCTTACTGCGTGGCAAAGGGGATAGCTATGGCGCTAGATTGGCGCTGTTCTGGGCGTTACTCGCGGCCAGCCCCTTGGTGTTGCTTAACGGGCTAACCGCTGGTTTCATCGGCCCCAGCCCGGCGCTCAACCTGGTCGGCGGTCTGTGGCTGTTGGTTTTTCTTTGGTTTTGGATATCAGGTTTGTTGCAAGCCTATTGGAGCAAACAATGATTTTGCCACTGCAGCCATTGGTGACAATGACGCTCACAGCGCCAGCTCAGGCCGCACGTGCCATATTGTCGGTTCAGTGGCCCCGAGAGGTGCTGTGGACCAGCTTGGTTCTGGCTATCGCGTTGAACGCACTTATCTATTCTGTTCAAGAGTTACTGTTTCCATTGCCAAGCGCCGTGGTTTTCCCGCGCTTTTCGCCACTTAGCTACTTTGCCGCGATGCTGATGATGCAGGTGGTGTTTATCTATGCATTGTTTGTGTCTGGTCGCTGGCTGGGTGGTCAAGGGCGGGTCGAGCATCTTTTGGCCGTCGTCGTTTGGTTGCAACTGCTGCAAGTGGCATTGCAATTGGCCATGACAGTGTTGTTTTTGATTGCGCCAGTCTTGGCTGGTTTAGTGAACTTGGCTGCGACACTTTTTGGCCTATTCATCTTTGTCAATTTCATCAACGAAGCTCATCGGCTTGGATCGATCTGGCGGGCTTTTGGCGTGATGATAATGGCAAGCATCACCATAGCGCTTGCGCTTTCTTTTCTGCTGGGCCTTGTCGGTCCTTCATTCTTAGGAATTCCCGCCAATGTATGACGTGGACAAAATTCGCTCTGATTTTCCCATCCTCTCGCGCGAGGTGAATGGAAAACCGCTGACCTATTTGGATAATGGGGCTTCGGCGCAAAAGCCGAAGGTGGTTATTAATGCAATCACCCGCGCCTACGCTGAGGAGTATTCTAATGTTCACCGTGGCTTACATTTCCTTTCTAATCTAGCAACAGAAAAGTACGAAGCCGTTCGGGGCACCATTGCCAAGTTTTTGAATGCGGGCGACGAAAACACAATTGTCCTGAATTCTGGCACCACAGAGGGGATCAATCTGGTCGCCTATGGCTGGGCGATGCCCCGACTGCAAGCTGGCGACGAAATCATCCTGAGTGTGATGGAGCATCATGCCAACATTGTGCCTTGGCATTTTCTGCGCGAACGGCAAGGCGTTGTATTGAAATGGGTGGATGTGGCCGCAGATGGCAGTTTGGACCCACAAGCTGTAATCGATGCGATTACGCCAAAGACGAAATTGATTGCCATCACCCAATGCTCAAATGTTCTGGGCACCGTAGTTGACGTTAAGGCCATCACCCAAGGTGCTCATGCCAAGGGAGTTCCAGTCTTGGTGGACGGCTCTCAAGGCGCCGTTCACATGCCAGTGGATGTTCAGGATATTGGCTGCGATTTCTATGCTATCACGGGTCATAAACTCTATGGTCCTTCCGGTTCGGGCGCCATCTACATCCGCCCCGAGCGTATGGCCGAGATGCGTCCCTTTATCGGCGGCGGTGATATGATCAAAGAGGTCAGTAAAGAACAGGTGATTTACAATGATCCGCCGATGAAGTTCGAAGCGGGGACGCCGGGAATTGTCCAAACAATCGGCTTTGGTGTGGCGCTGGACTACATGATGGATCTGGGAATGGATAATATTGCCGCCCATGAAGCGGGGTTGCGGGACTATGCGGTGCAACGTTTCGCTGGACTGAATTGGTTGAGTGTCCAAGGGCAAGCACCTGGAAAGGCCGCGATTTTCAGCTTTACGATGGAGGGG
>Ga0105355_10004165_pt1 | contig 12470 bp, 8 predicted proteins | sample GOMGulsemesocosm_2_FD_83508 | JGI IMG/M metagenome (GOLD analysis project Ga0105355, IMG submission 83508) | Methane-oxidizing microbial communities from mesocosms in the Gulf of Mexico - GOM9C Gulf of Mexico | ecosystem: Environmental > Aquatic > Marine > Cold seeps | place: Gulf of Mexico... | reverse complement strand
GGGATTGATTTTATTAAAGCTTGATAATAAGCAACAAGCTATTGAGTATTTAAAGCAGGCAAATAAACTTCAACCTAATAATGAGGAAATTGAAAGGCATTATAAAGAGGCTTTATAGTGCTTAATTTTACCGGTTGATTCTTTGAATAACAGCCCAATAGTTATGATTAGGCAATGAAGGCTAGTAGTTTACTACTAGCTTTTTTTTGTGCTGATATTTTTTTTGTTTTGTTCTGAGTTGAGTGATCTATCCTTACTATCCTCTAACGTTTAGCAGGTGATACTTGGCTATTCTGTTTTGGCGGAATATGTAAGCTGAGCTTAGAATAAGCGAGTTTGTCCCATAACGACATTTATGTACCTATCGGTGTTTTTCTAACGCCTAGTAGCCAGCTATTGGCTCGTTAAAGCGCCTTGTTAGCCACTAAAAATTCATCACTGGATCTTTTAGTGGCTAATAAGTCATTATTGCATATGGTTACAAAAGTATTGTCCAAATTTCAGCTTATATAAGTACATCACCAAAGCTGAGCCATAGCAAAAAATAAGAATAGTTTCCCTAAGCCTCTCAACGAGTCTACTGATTCGTGTTTGGCTCGCGCTTGATTATCGTTTTGAACAATTACGTAATCGGTATTTTAGATTTAAGGTCAGTTGGGGGCTTATATCAATAAGGGATGGATGTACTAGGGATTGTTGCGTTCAGATCTAAGAGGGAGTCATCGAAATAAGCTGATAGTAATCAGGTGTTTTTGTGTGGTGGTCGTTAGATAGTTAGAGCGGAATATTCGTGAGTGTGAAGGATTAAAAGGTTTGGAAATAAATAAAAAAGCCTGAACAAAGTTCAGGCTTTTTAGTAATCATTTCTAACAGAGGTAGCTTATGATTTACGACGTCTAACGCCAGCTAACCCTAGTAAACCTAAACCTAAGATTGCAATACTAGTTGGCTCTGGAACATCAAAAGATACACTTGCATTATGTAACGCTGTTACATGAACAGTACCTGCACCATCATTGTTATCTGGGTCAGCAAGCGCTGCAGCAATATCAGTAGCAAGTTGTGTAGTATTTACAAACTGTTGAATAGCAACACGGATCTCATTAAAAGGGTTTGATGCTAAGTAATCTTCAAAACTAACAAGCATGCCACCAATGTCGAAGAAGAAAGTATCATCAACTAATATTTCACTACTATCGGCAATTAACGTATTTACACGTTGCTCACCAGATAAAACACTACCTGAAACAAAGTTTGAAGTGAAAACTTGTGTTAGTGAACCGTTCGCATCACTAGGGTTATAGCTATAAAGGTCTAAGACACCAGAAGTGTAGTTTAAGTTAAGGCCATCAAAAGAACCTGATAAATCAATACCGAAAGTTAGTGCCATACCAGAGGTAGCATATTCACTGCCACCAAATACACTAGCTAACGAGTTTGGATCTGAAATTAACGTGTTTGTTGAACCACAACCAAAACCATTACAACCAACTAGATCATCAGCATCAATAAAAATTGGGTCAGCAAGGAAACCAAAAGTTTCACCAATAGCATTAACACCACCAACAGTAGCAACACTGCCTGTACCGAACATGCCAAATTCAGCCATGTTAATGGTGGTATGTGAGTCATAAACAACATTTAATGTTTCAATTGCTGCCGTTGGTGTTGCGCCAGCATCATCTAAATCAATAAAGATGTCACTTGCATATGTGTTACCTAACATTAGTGCGCTTGCTAACGTAGCTACTTTTAATATATTCATTTTCATTTGATTATTCCTTAATTTTAAATTATTTAACATTTCCTAGCATGTATTATTTGCCATCAACTAGAAGGAATGCCAAACATACTCTACTTCTAATGTATGCGATAGATGTGCCAAGTTTTTACTTTGTTGTTTTTAAAGGGAAAAAATATTTACACGTAGGTATTTAACTCTAGTGTGTAAATTTTTCTGACACCATCTCACTATGTATTTTCCGCTAATAGGTTCTTTACACGCCAAAACATGTATTTTTGAATAGGATTACTATTCCCCCATGGCCTCCATGTTTTAATTAATTTATTTCTATAAGCGTCAAAATGTAAACCACGAGGAGCATGCACTACATCGCCACGTTGTAAAATGAGTTTTAATACATTTGTACATAGTGCTCCAGCAGCTAAAGATATGCCCATACAAGTGGAGGGTACTTTCTTTTTAAGAAAATTTACCGAAGAACGATCAACTAAATAATGTCGTTGCTGTACAGAGGGAGAAACCCCAATAACAAAGCGGATGATATTATCATTAAAAATTTGCTCTTTTTCGACGTCACTAGCATTAGCTGCCGGATCAACAATAGCAAAGTACTGATCGAAAGACATTTTACCAGGCATGAATACCAGAAATGCGGTTCCCATCCCCATAGGCGCTGCCGTAATTGTTGGAATGCCTTTTTCATAACAACGTCGAAAGACTTTACGACGAATATCTAAACAGAAAATATCTAAACTATCGACGTATATATCTACACCATCTAAAAATTCTTCAAGATTTTCTTCGTCAATACCGCTGTCAAAGTTTTTTACACTGGCTTCGGGGTTAATGCCTCTAATCGTTTCTTCCATCACTGCGGCTTTAGCTTTACCTAAAGTTGACATGTTAGCGCCCGCTTGTCGGTTAAAATTAGCCACGTCATAATCATCAAGATCTGAAATATGAAAATTTCCAATGCCTAATCTAGACAGTACAATAGTATGATCCCCACCAACACCACCAAGCCCACCAATAGCCACTGTAGTATTTTTAAGCTTTTGTTGTTCTTCTTGGGTAACCCAGCCGATATTTCTAGAAAATGCTTCTTCGTAGTTAAACATATAATAATCCCATGATAAAACAGACTAGTTAATTGATATAGATGGAAAAGTATAGTGCTAAAATGATATTAATTCATGTGAAAACATTGATTATTTGGAAATACTATCGAGAAAATATACCACCTAACTAAAAGTTACACCGTGAGGAAATATCCAGAGTCATAAAACAATTTAGCGGTTTGGTATTCGGTAGGTTATACCTAAGTGTACATTAATAGATAAAGCTTAAATTAAGGACGATAAAAGTGAACATAAGTGTAATCACGCATTTTATATTGCTTTTGTTGATGAGTAATCATGTAGTCGCAGATGAATATCACTATGTTAATTTACTGAGCGGCGCTAAGGCGACAGGCTTAGGTGGGGCTTTTACTGCAGTGGCCGATGATTTAACGGCGATGTTATATAATCCGGCTGGTTTGTCATTTAGTGATACGACCACTATTGCCTCTATTAATATGTTGTCATGGGAGCAAACTTCATTTAATGAAGTTTTTAGTGATAACAGTGATTTTGAGCGTGAATCCTTTATGGTAGTGCCGAGCTTTTTTGCTTTTCGTTACAAAGAAAAGCAATGGGATTTTGGTGTTTCATTTGCAATAACTGATTTTGCTAAAGAGAGGACTTCAATCGATGTTATTATTAACGTCCCTCCACATGATTCAATGCCAGCGCAAACCAACAATGAATTTATCTATATAGATTTAGATAATAGTGCCTATAAATTTGGTGCCTCAACGGCTTATCTATATCAAAGCAATTTATCTTTTGGCGCCTCGTTATATTTTCAATATAAAGAATTTACCACAGTGCAAGGCTCAGGCATCGCAATCACACAGCAGACACCAAACGGGAATTTAGAAGCGGGATTTAATGCTTCGAGAAGAATAACGGATCAGCAAATATCAGTTCAACCTGTTTTAGGGGTGTTATGGCATCAAGATAGTCTTTCTTTGGGCGGAAAGTTATCTCAAGAAATATTGATTAACAGAGATTATCAAGTGACCGCGTCAATATTTTTATCAAGTTTGACGTCATTGCCTGCCGATGTTAATCCGGTAACACGGATCACCGAGGTTAATCACCAGCGACAACAATTTCCGCTTGAAATAAGTCTGAGTGCCAGTTATCAATTTAAAGATTTTCTACTTTCAGCGGATCTAAACTATTTTACCCAAGTTGCTGCGAGTCATGCAGCTGTTGAAATTATAGGGACACCAGTAACGCGAACATTAAATGAAGTGTTGAATTGGTCGGTGGGATTTGAATATCAGTTTTCAAAAAATACTGCGCTTCGTTTGGGGCTCTTTACCGATAATTCTAATGGCGATATTGATACTGAAATAAACTACCAAAGAGTAGAGGATATAGACCTTTTAGGTTTTTCTTCATCTATTGAAACCGATTTCATTGGTAATAAAGTGACGTTTGGCTTTTATTATAAACAAGGGCGCGGCGATGTTCGATATGCTGATATTCGTTCAGTGGAAGCGATTGTAGGGTTACCGTTGTACCCCGATAATGGTAATCACGATATTGCTCATGCCAAGAAAAAATCGTTAGTACTGTTTTTAAGTTTAAATTTTTGAATAGCTATGAAAAATTAATGTTATTTCAAAGCATTGATAATTAGATTATTATGAACGCATTATCTCGACTTATAAAATGGAATAGCAATGTCTTCAATTATCCCCGTTATTATGTGTGGCGGTAGCGGTAGCCGTCTTTGGCCGCTCTCGCGAGTGCAGTATCCTAAACAGTTTTTATCACTAGTCAATGATACCAGTATGTTACAAGATACGCTGGCGAGATTACCTGCGGAGCACCAAACACCGGTATTTATTTGTAATGAAGATTATCGTTTTTTAGTGGCTGAGCAAGTGAAGCAAGCGCACTGTCAGCAAGCGGCAATATTACTTGAGCCGCAAGGTAAGAATACTGCACCGGCAGTGGCATTAGCGGCATTAAACGTAATCGATGACGACCCTGAGGCGTTATTATTAGTGTTGGCTGCCGATCATGTTATTAAAAATACGGCACAATTTCATCAAGCAATTGCTACCGCTACCCCTGTGGCAGAGCAAGGTAAATTGGTAACGTTTGGCATTGTACCAACCAAAGCTGAAACGGGTTACGGTTATATTAAACAGGGTGAGCAGCACGTTGGTGTTAATGGCGAACAAGGTGCCTACCAAGTGGCAGAGTTTGTTGAAAAGCCAGATCAAGCAACGGCAGAAACGTATTTAACGTCGGGTGACTATTTATGGAATAGTGGCATGTTCATCTTCAAAGCCAGCCGCTACCTCGAAGAATTACAAAAATTCAGACCCGACATTCTAGAAGCTTGCCAACGTGCCATGAGTAAAAAAGCGCAAGACTTAGACTTTATTCGCCCTGACAAAGACGCTTTTTTACAATGCGGCAATGAATCGATTGATTATGCGGTAATGGAAAAAACTGCCGATGCGGTGGTGGTGCCGCTTGATGCCGGTTGGAGTGATATCGGCTCGTATTCAGCACTTTGGGAAGTTAGCGAGCAAGACAAACAGAAAAACGTGATCAAAGGGGATGTTATTGCCCATGATACTTCAAACTGTTATTTACACAGCCAACATAAGCTTATTGCCACTGTGGGCGTTGACAACTTAGTGGTAGTAAATACCCCTGATGCAGTATTAATCGCGGATAAAGATAAAGTACAACATGTAAAAGCAATAGCGAATCAACTAAAAGCATTGCAGCGCCCTGAAGCGAACTTGCATCGTGAGGTTTATCGACCTTGGGGCAAGTACGACAGTGTTGATAATGGCGAGCGTTTTCAAGTAAAACGCATTACCGTAAACCCTGGCGCTAAATTATCCGTGCAAATGCATCATCATCGCGCAGAGCATTGGATTGTGGTTTCAGGCACTGCCAAGGTAACATTGGATGATAACACCATCCTCCTAACTGAAAATCAATCAACCTATATTCCGGTAGGCACAGTGCACGCCTTAGAAAACCCTGGGAAACTACCCTTAGAGATGATTGAAGTACAATCAGGCAGTTATTTAGGTGAAGATGATATTGTTCGTTTTGAAGATAGATATGGAAGAGTAGATAAATGACCACATTAACGTGCTTTAAGGCATACGACATCCGCGGCAAGTTGGGTGAAGAATTAAATACCGATATCGCCTATCGTATCGGCAGAGCCTTTGCTCAACATACCAAAGCGAAACAAGTGGTGGTGGGCGGCGACATTCGTTTAACCAGTGAAGAGCTGAAGTTAGCGCTTGCTAACGGGTTGATGGACGGCGGTACTAACGTTATTGATTTAGGTTTGTGTGGTACTGAGCACATATATTTTGCCACCAGTCATTTACAATGCGATGGCGGTATTGTGGTAACGGCCAGCCATAATCCTATCGATTACAATGGTATGAAATTGGTTCGTGAACACTCTAAACCGATCTGTGGTGATACTGGTCTTTTGGATATTAAAGCACTTGCCGAGCAGAATGAGTTTACTGACGTTGCTCAAAAAGGGCAGTTAAGCCAACAAGATATTAGCCAAGCTTATACCGAGCATTTGCTGACTTATATTGATACGACTAATATCACACCGCTTAAGTTGGTGGTTAATGCCGGAAATGGTGCTGCAGGGCCAGCACTCGATTGTATTGAACAAGCATTTAATGCGCTTAAAGTGCCGGTTGAGTTTATTAAAATTCATCATCAGCCTGATGGAAATTTTCCCCATGGAATTCCTAACCCGCTGTTGGTAGAGAATAGAGCGGCGACACGCGATGCGGTAATAGCGCATAAAGCCGATATGGGTATTGCCTGGGATGGTGACTTTGATCGTTGTTTCTTATTTGATGAACAAGGTCAGTTTATTGAAGGTTATTACATTGTTGGCTTGTTGGCTGAAAATTTTCTGAACAAACATAAAGGCAGCAAGATTATCCATGATCCGCGTTTAACCTGGAATACTATTGATATTGTTGAGCAAGCCGGCGGTACCCCGATTCAAAGTAAAACAGGGCATGCGTTTATCAAAGAGCGAATGCGTAGTGAAGATGCCGTTTATGGCGGTGAAATGAGTGCTCACCATTATTTCCGTGATTTCTTCTATTGTGATAGCGGTATGATCCCATGGTTACTCATTGCAGAATTAGTTTGTTTACGTAATAAGCCGTTATCTAGCTTAGTTGCCGAGCGTATTCAGGCGTATCCTTCTTCTGGTGAAATCAATAATAAAATTGCCGATCCTAAAGCGGCTATTACGCGGGTCTATGAACATTATCGTCAGCAGGCGCAAGTCATTGATGAAACCGATGGTATCAGCATGGAGTTTGGTACGTGGCGGTTTAACCTACGTAGTAGTAATACTGAGCCGGTGGTAAGATTAAATGTTGAATCGAACGGTGATGAAGCATTGATGGATGAAAAAACTCAACAAGTATTGTCGCTGTTATTACAATAATAACAGCAATAACACCCAACAATAATAAAAAGGACGTTTAGATGAAGCCGATTAAGAGCCTGATATGTATAAGTGTTGCTATCGCAATATCCGCTTGCGGAGATAACCAATCCGCGCAAACTTATATTCAAAATGCTGAAAAGCTACTGGTTGATGAGCAGGATAGTGCAGCGATTATTGCGCTAAAAAATGCCCTGAAAATATCTCCCGATAATGCCAAAGCAAGGTTTCTATTAGGACGGCTATATTTAAGCTTGGGAGATGCATACAATGCTGAAAAAGAGCTAGATCGTGCTTATAAATTTAAGTACGAGCCCGCTAAAGTAGTGCCTTTGCTTGCTCGTGCGTATATGTTGACAGAATCTGATGACGATATTCTTTTATTAGCAAATCAAGAGCCAGCTATTACGGAAAATAGTACTCAATACCTTGCTTATAAAACCCTAGCCTCATTGAGAACCGGTGATACTGTGCTGGCTGAAGAGGCGGCTTCAGCCGCCGCTTTACTTGCTGAAACTGATGGTTATAGCGTTTTAGCCAAGGCTTATGTTGAATTTTCGCAGCAAAATATTGCCCAGGCAAGAACCTTGGTTGAGCGGATTTTAGCGGCTTCTAAGAACAATGCTGATGCGATGATGTTGAAAGGGCAAATAGCATCAACCGAACAAGACTATGAAATAGCCGTGGCAAGTTTCCAACAATATAAAGTATTACAGCCTAATTCAAATAAGGTACAGATTTTTATTGCTGATGCCTTGTTGAAAAATCAACAATTTGATGAAGCAGAAGCCATTGCCGATAGTATTTTAGCGAACATTCCTAGCCAGCCTTTTATGCAATATATCAAGGCAATGGTACGCTTTGAAAACCAAGACTATAAAGCGGCAAGCACTCTAGCAAATCAAGCGTTAAGTTCAGGGGTTAATAGTTTAAGCCTAAAACTAACGGCAGGTGCTAGTGCCTTCTATTTAAAAAACTATGAGCAATGCCATTTACATTTAGAAGATTTATTACCCTACCTACCTCCAGAGCATGCTGCCCGCAGAATGTTAGCAGTAAGTCAGTTGCAATTGGGGCTGATTGAAGACATTAGCGAAACACTTAATGGTTACGATTCAACAAATAAAGATAATGCCCAATTTTTATCTAGCTTAAGCCATGAACTATTGGAAATTGGCGCTTATGATCAAGCCCAAGAAATGGCGAACTACGCGGCCTCATCAGACGAGATCACTGCGGAACAGTCTGCTCGCGAGGGTGTACTTAAGTTAATGATGAATGACCCTTCCGGTATTGAACAGTTAGAAGTCGCCTTACAGCAAAATCCAGAATTAATCTCAGCTGAGCTCGCTATTGCTTTTGCGTCAATTCAATCGGGGGATTTAGCAAGAGCGAATAAGATCGCTGAAAAATGGTTAGTAAAGTACCCTAATAAGGCAGGGGGTTATAATCTGCAAGCGGCTATTGCCTTTAAGGAAAAAAATATTACGCAAGGACGATTAGCGTTAGAAAGCAGCTTGAGCATTGAGCCTAATAATCCGTTTGCGTTAGTGGAGATGATTAAGCTGGCGATTAGCCAAAAGGATAACGAGCAGGCGTTAGCACTGACTACGCAAGCATTAACCGCTCACCCAAGTAATGTTAAAATATTACGTTTATATTTTAGTTTTCATCAAAATGAAGCTGGGTTGGCGGTAATCACTACAGCGCAGCAAAAAAATGTTGAGGCGGTTGAATATGGGGTTTTATTGGCAGAAGCATTAATGCATCTGGAAAACTATAAACAAGCCAGTGCAGTACTCAATTCCTATCAAACCAATTTAAAAACCCCGAAACGTTATTGGCAGCTGGCATTAATGGCTAATGCTAAATTAGTCGATAGTTTAGATAACTTTACCATTTTGGATAAGTGGCAAAAAAGCAATCCCTATCATATTGAACCAGTACTTTTGCTCGTTCGTTATTGGATGGAAAAGAATAGTCCAGAAAGAGCGTTGAGTGCTCTAAAACGCTCACTGAGTAAACATTCAGGCCATGTTATGCTGCATTTGGTGAAAATGCAGGTGCTGTTAACGAGTAAGCAAGTCAATGAAGCCAGAGACTTTTATTCGATAATTGCTAAATTAGATTTACCTGCCGATTTACTCTCAGGTATTGATGGTCGCATCCTGTTACTGGAACGAAAGTTTGCTGCGGCAGTTACTAAATTAGAGGTTCAATATCAAGCGAAGCCGACCAGCAGCAATGCTAACTATCTCGCTTTTGCGTTGGAAAGAAACAATCAAAAAGCAGAGGCGATTGCTTTACTTGAAAAATTCTCTCAACAAGAAGGCGCTGAGCCTAAGATACACTTAAGTTTAGCCAATATGTATTTAGCCGAGCACCAAGATAAAGCTATTCTAGAATACGAACAGCTAATCAAAACGCAGCCGAATAATATTATTGCACTAAATAACTTGTCTTGGCTTTATATGGATGAGGGAAAATATGTACAAGCGCTACAACACGCTGAGCATGCATATACATTGTCGGCAACCATTCCCAATGTGGTTGATACCTATGCGCAAGTGTTATTGAAATCTGAAAAGCTAGGTGAAGCCTTAGTTAAAGCCAAAGAGGCGTATCAGCTTTCTAAAGGACAAGATGTCGATATCGCTTTGAATCTGGTGGAAACGTTACTTGCGAATAGTAACATTGATGAAGCCAAACGTATTTTAACGAGTATCAATACGGTTACTTCGGCGCAGCAAGTAAGGAAGAAACGCTTATCAGAATAAATTAATTTATGCTGGTGTGGCTTGCGGTTCGAATCGCAAGTTTACATCCACATACATTAATCTAAATCTTTTAGTTGCTTACAAATATCTTTATCAATCGCTTTGTATAGGTTTTTGAAACCGGGCGTTAAATTAGTCAGGAAAATTTCTGGATTAATGTAGTATGGCGCTCTTAAACCATGATATTCAATGGGGTCGCCTAGGGCGTGAAATTTGATTCCGACAAACTTCATACTCCGAGCTAATCTAGGCTCCATCATTACATAGGCGTGTCTCAGGCCGCTATTCATTGCCATGGTTGCGGCAGCCATATAAAGGCCGATAGCAATAAAAGGGAAGCAGCGTAATTCTACTTCGGAGTAACTTGATTCTTGAATTACACCGGTACCAGAGCCTTTGAATTGATCGCTTTTACGACGTCTAAAGTCAGATTTTACTGCTAATCGCGATATTTCACAGATTTCGCTGCGATTGAAGCGCTGAGGGTGTAGTTCTTCATTGGTGATGGCATTAGGGCAAAATTTTTCGATCGGTAACAGCTGCCCTTCTTCTTGAATTTTTACTACACGTACACAACTGGTGTAGATATTAGAGGGCTTATGTTTAATTAATGAAAAGATTGATTGATCATCAAATTCATCTTTTTCTTGTCCGCCTTCTTTGACATCTTCAAAGGCTAATTCTTCACAATAAACATTATGACGAATTTTAAAGGCTTCTTCCTTCAGTGCTTGGCTGGTAGCCACTTGTGGCTCTAAAAACTGCGTGAAATGCTCGGCAATATTGTAGGCCTCATGACTAACTTTCATCGAAGCTATTTTTTTGGTTATATCACCAATAATAGGGGTATTTAGAAGGAGTTTGTTCCAGCTCATTTAATTTCCAAGTTATCATGAATACGGTGATACTATAGTATATCTAATATAAACAGATATTTACCGCGTTAGCTATACAAAAATGACATAGTTCATAATAAATTATAGTCTAATTTGTCATATTTTCTCTGGCTTTAAATAATGGCTCAGATATCGGGGCGGTTTTAGTTTTAATGGGAACTATTTCTAATGCGGTTTGATAGCCTATATCAAATAATGTTGATTTTTGTTCGTCGGTCATGGTGAAGTCTACTGCAGAGCAGTCACCGGTATTAATCACGATGGTATTATGCCAAAAAGCATCATTTATATATTCCCGTGAAATAGTGGTCATAAAGGTTCTGATCAGTAAAGTGATATAATTAACAATAGGAAACCAAGTGTTGGTTTTTAATTCATCGTATTCATACTCTCCTCTAAGGCGAAAGCACATTACCGGGGTGCCATCTTTTGCCCAATTTCGATGTAAGGCATCTTCGGATAAAATGCTGCCATCAACCATTAAATGCTTACCAAACGGTTTAAAACTAAAGACTAACGGAATAGACATAGAAAAACGCACCGCTGCAGACACTTTCATATCAGGGGTGTTTTCTTGATTGAAAATAACCGCTTTACCGCTTCTTACATCGGTAGCGACAATATGTAATTTTTTTTCTAATTGTGAAAAAGTTTTACCTTTAAGCTGCTGATCAACCCAGTTTTCGAAAATATTCCCAGAACTTAAACCACCATGACGAATCAGTTTAAATAGAGAAAATTCTCTAAATTTATTGTAATCGGTTTCAAAGGCAATCTTCTTACTTTCAGCTAACGATAATCCGGCAGCGTGAAAGCTTGCCACGATACTGCCACCAGAAACACCCACTAAATCAGTAAATTGGATATCTAGGTCATCTAATGCTTTTAAAATCCCTAAATGCGCCGGTAATCGCGTTCCTCCTCCGGCAAAGATAGGTACTAACTTATTGCTCATTTTTATTCCCAAAAAATATTGATGTTATAAGTATGGCTAATTGTAATGATTTTGTGAATATTTAAGGTAAACTTAATTAATTTTCAAATAAATATAATATAGAGTAAATAGCCCATGAATAAGTTTGGCGGATTACTGTTGGTAGCATTAACCCTATTGGTAAATTCGGCACAGGCTGAATTTGTTGATATTGTAGCAAAAATAAAACCCTCTGTGGTTGGTATCGGCATTCATACGCCAACGAGTCAACCTAAGAATGTATTACGTGGCACCGGTTTTGTGATTGGCAATGGTCATTATGTTGTTACCAATGCCCATGTGTTACCGGATGAATTAAAGCCTGATTTATTGCAAAAAATGGCGGTGTTTATTGGCTCAGGTAAACGAGCTAAAGTGAGAAAAGCAGAAATTGTGGTTACCTCTAAATTATATGACTTAGCTATTCTGAAAATATCAGGTGCAGCACTGCCAGCGATGACATTAGCAGGTGATAATTACCAGCCTGATGGCAG
>Ga0105355_10004160_pt1 | contig 12476 bp, 9 predicted proteins | sample GOMGulsemesocosm_2_FD_83508 | JGI IMG/M metagenome (GOLD analysis project Ga0105355, IMG submission 83508) | Methane-oxidizing microbial communities from mesocosms in the Gulf of Mexico - GOM9C Gulf of Mexico | ecosystem: Environmental > Aquatic > Marine > Cold seeps | place: Gulf of Mexico... | reverse complement strand
TTTTTATATTGGTTAAAAATTTGTTATTGATATCTCTCAGTAATATTCAGGCATAACTTTTATTTTTATTCGTACTTGAATCAGAACAGTCTTTTTCATTGTCCATGTACTATACAGCTATCCTTCACAAGAAAAATTAAGACTTATAAATCGATAACCGAGTCCGAACAAAATGAGCTAGAGCTCATATTGTTCGCTGGTAAAACGTTCATTAATGTGTGAACGCCTGACTAATAGAACACTTAGACTAAACACAAAAATTTGGGATTATAAGTTCCTTTGCAAGGAGCTTCCCAATATATATAAGTGCCACTTAATACAATGCCCTTTGTATAAACAACTTATCTATCTTACTTAATTTTTTAGACGCTTTAAAATACCGCCGAATATATTTAATTAGTGCATTAAATTCACATTCACTCAACCTTTCTGTCACTATCTTTTCTAATGTCTGAATTGGTATTCCCATTTCTTCCAGTGCAGAAAAATTTGCTGGTAAATGATTATTTTCTAAAATTGCAGCAACGGCACCAAAATCAGCAGTTAGTTTTTTTCCCTTTTCTTTGCTAACTAAGTTAACAATATCTTCGATTAAAAAAAGTACTTTAGGGACTGTAAAGCCAAAAATGTTTCGTATAATTTTTAGTTCCCTATCTATACCATCAGATATACTTATTCTTCCTATAGAGTTATTTTCAAGCCACTCTATTTTATCGCTCAAATACGCTTGATGTGATTTTGCATATATATATTTAGATAACCTAATTCCAAGTTCCTCTGAATCATCATGATGTAAATTACATCTACTAAGAGATGAACTTGCTATTAACTTTAATAACTTACTAAGCAATTTCATAGTATTGGCATCGGGAAATTTCTTTTGGCAAAGAAGTTTAAAATCTTGTTTAGGTAAGTCTTTAATATAACTCCAAGTACTTTCTAAAACTTCAGCCTTAAATGTTGGATGATCTGACAACAAAGAACTAGGATAGTTACTCCACCTTTTATATTCTTCAAAATTACTTCTTACTTTTTGGTCTATATGCTCTGCCTGTATCCCTGCCAATAAATTGTAGGGACTATCAAGAGTTTGTAGTCCTAATGGCACTTCAACAGTTGTAGACCCAGATGTTTGTTTTGGAGTTTCCTCTAAACAAAAGACGTTACCAACAAAATGGACTTTCATCCTTCCTGCTCGACCTTTTATATTATTATGTGTAAAGCGATCTATTGAATAATTACCATTACGGTTATCATAAATAATGACATTTTCAGCAACAGTATTTACTCCCTCAATAATTGTCGATGTACAAACCAAAAATTGTATTTTTTTCTTATTGAAGAGGTCTACTGTTTTTTGCTGTACAGCTCTTGGTAGTGTGCCGTGATGAATTCCTATCCCATTACTAATAGCTGCAGCATAACTCCATTCTGTGCTGTAAGTTTCATTAACCCATTTCGTATATTCAGTAACATACTTTTCCGTCACACCGATCCTTATCAATTCCCTTGAGATATCTGCAGCAGACGTTGGAGATTTACAGTAAATTATTGTTTGCCCTTTATTTGTTAATTTTTTACTATTACCTTTCAATATTCTTTTAAGTGCTTTGTTTTTATTTACCTTATCATTTGCTTTAATATTAAATTCATTGATATTAACTGCAACTGTATTAAATTCAGAAGGTATGAAATAGTAATCTTTAGAAAGCCGTTCCATGCCTCTTATGTCATCAATGTTAGGACCTATCATGTAAAATTGTTTAGATACTGTAAGTAACTTACTTAATGCGATATTAAGTGATATTACTCTTTCATCAAATTCACTTTTAAACGCTAGTTTGTAAAATTCATCAATAATAAACAGGTCTATATTGTTTATATCATCTCTCTCATTTACTCGTTCTTGCGTAAGAATATATATTACTTTTCTTTTCCCTACTTTCTGAGAATTGTGATGAATGACTTGATATTCACTAGAAAACTTACTAATAATTCGGCGTCGTGTTTCATCAATTAAAGCAATTGTTGGTACTACAAAAACTATTTTTTCATATTTATTACTCGTAATTAAAGAGTCAACAATAGCACTTTTCCCCATACTAGTCGGTGCGCTCAATACGACATTACGACCACTCATTAATAAGTTATAAATTTTGAATTGCACTGAGTGAAAAATGAAATTTTTAGACTGATTGGTTTTATATAAATCTAAAAGAAATTTTTCCTCAATAGTGTGATTACCAAACTCACTCATCAAATATGGAAACAAACCAGATTTTCTTACCAAACTTTTTAATAATCCATCGTAACCTTTAAATTTATCTATATTATCTAATGCTCGTATTACTAATTCTCGACCATTATTTTCTTCTACCGGATTAGACAATAATGCATTAGTACTCTTTAGGTATAAAAAAGGGTTTAAGTCACTATTTTCTAACTGAGATACCAGTGACAAATGATTAATAGGCATGTGTTCCTCCTTGTAATTCAAGTTTGATTTTACTTAATAAAGTATCAATACAAGGGGTAGGAAAGAGATATACTGTAATATTGAGTTCATCAAAAAAATCATCAGACACCACTAATTTATCTATAAAAAGTTTAAAGTGACTCGAAACCTCTTCAATTAGTCTATCTTTGAAATCAAGCTGTTCTTCCCTACTTATTTTTATATCTATCTCCTCTGACTCGTAACCAATAAATATTACAAACCTAAATCGATCTATATGTTCATCAAAGGATATTGAAGAATCCAAAATCTCATTAATATCATGGCTAACTAAATAACCATCCTGCTTTACATCAAGAATTCTTTCCTTTTTTGAAGAAAAATCGTCTGATAAAAACGTGCTTAACTCAATACAAAGTTCATCTAATGAATTATCAATATTTTGACCATTTGTTAGCTTACTAAAGCCCATCCATAATTCATCACCCGAATGATCTTTCTTAACAATATGAATATTATCGAACTCTTTTGAACCTGTATCATCATCAATAAATAATGTTGCTGGTATAGGCTGACTCTTGGTGTAAAACCTTATTGTCGAGTGCAACAATAGCTTTCCAATAAATGATTCGAAATTATCAAACTCTTTATCAAGTCTTTTAGCCAACACCTCATAGCTCTTAACTAAATTAGTTCCAAAAGAATCAGCCAATTCATCAGGTCGCAGTAGTAACTCTGGTAACCATTCCTTTATCGTTTTAGAAATATAATCATATCTATATTTTCGGCGTTCATAGCCTTGATATAAACCACTGGCTTCTTTGCCGTCATCAAATTCATCTGACAAATCTACAAGTTGAACAAGAACTGGCTTTAAGTCTTCAGAGTTACGGCTATATATTTTTTTATGAGTCTTACTTTTATTTTCTAACTGGTTTAACTCCTCATCAAACCATAAAAGGAACTCTTCTCTTTCATATGATTTATCCGCTGAAACATGAATTTTACGAGATATAGCACTCTTCATTGTAAGTGTGCTTAAGATATCATTAAGAATTCTCTGAGGATCTCTATTAGGATCAAGGTAAACATTTAAAGAAGCAGCTGCTTGTAGAATCGCTAATGTAGACTTTACTTGAATTTCAGAAATAGAAGAAAAAACTTCCCAATAACAATTGTCAATCCAATACTCTACGTCATGTCCATTCTCTGATTTAAAGTCACCTATCTTTCCTTTAAGTGACTTAAGCAAAGCATCTTTTCCGTCCTTACTATCCCTTCGATCTCTTTTTATCTTTAGATACATCAAATTTGCTCGTACATCACGACGACTTAATATTTTAAACTTTGATTTTTTACTATTGTTTTTATCGCAACTTAACGATTTGTGCAGAATAGAATCTTTTGGCTTTACTGATCTTTTACCTTTTACTTTTTTAATTTTCGATGTTGTACATAACTCATTAAGTGTCCATTTACCGTCATCATCTGTTGTTTTAACTTGGACATATTCAATGTGATCATCAAATACTAAATCAATATCATCCGTTACTTCGCATCGAACAGATTTTAACCTCTTGTCTCTAAGCATACTTATCAAATAATACGCAGCTGCATAGTCTTGAAATAGGAAACCTTGTTTAGCTCCGACTCCACCTAAATCATTTGAATCCATCAAATCTACATCTGAAGACATAAATAACCTACTTCCTTATATATATACAACTCAATAAACATTCTATGAATTGAAATCAGTAAAACACGAATTAGAAATATATTACCTTATATATCAATGAGAAAGATATTGTTATCTTATATTCGTTTGATTTAGATTAGGTTATCTAAAGGTAGATAGGAAATAGATTTATTTTATTAGGCCATAATAAATACCGAACGTAATTATTTACATAGTAATTCATACTTTACTATATACTTCCTCTTGATTTTCATATAAAATCAAAATCTAGCAGCGTGATACCTCAAGGCGACACCTATATCAACTATCACGACACAGAGTCACAACTAGCAGTTGGGACGCTTCAAATATATTAATAACACTCTATTACGCCTCACAATTCATATAATAAGGGCTATTAGTATAAATTTTACTAATTCATCACGTATATTTAAATCTATTAATTAAACCATGACGATTGTGACGATCTATTAATATATTTAACTTCAAAATTTAAAGTTACGTTAACTAATTATAATACTCAAAAATATGACCTAAATTGCTTAATGACAATTTAGCTTAGTAATTATAATATTCCTCTGACCTGTACCACCATCTCTCTGATTTAGTTGGACTTCCAAATTAGCTACTATTCGTAAAGCTGTAACTAACCGACCTAACCTAAACGATAATGTATTGGCTGTTTTAGGTATATCAGAAGCTAAATCATCACCTAGAGCTGTAAGTAATGCTGTTGCAGTACCTTGCCAAGGTTCTGCATTATTACGATTACCCATAAACTGTATTATTACTTCTGACAAAGGTTCTGCTTCTAAACCATATTTAATAGCTGCAAGTTGATTCTCTTCAAGTAGTATTGAAGTTTCACCTGCCTCCCAACCTAAGCTTTGTTCTGCTGCTGTAACCCAAAGCTCTGCGTCAGCCATCCTAGATGTGTGAGTAATATTTGTACTATCCATATTGGCAATTGAGCAACTGGCATGCTTTAAAAGCTCACCTAGTACTTTTGGCCTTATCTCTTCAAGCCTAGTAAAAATTTCTTTCTCTGTAATTCTATTTTCAGGCTTAATAGATGGAAGCTCTATTACTATTGAACGGCTTATTAAATCTTGTCTTTCAATAATATTATTAATACCATTTAAAACTATTGGGTTTTGTGGTTTAAAAACTACTTCATCAGAATCTGTATACAGCTTTCTGGTACAAAATCCGTTACCGACAGATGCCCTACACAGGGAATCACTCATGTTGTCACTGATCTTTGATAAGTTATCGAAACAAACAACTCTCCTTTTATTTAGATTAATCACGAGATCCCGTTCTGAATTATTAAGCGACCTTAGAGGAATATCAGAAGGGTCTAGAATATACTTTAAAGCTGTCGATGTTGTGCTTTTAGAGCTACCTTGTTCACCTAGTAACAACAAAATAAAGTAAGGAGGTTGTGGCCTGATAGAGCTTAATAACCAAACTACTATTAACTTCTTGTCATTTGGCTCGGTTATGGATAACAGTCCAAAAAAATCATCAAAACCATTAGCCGTTTCTGGTTCACTAAGTGGTTTCATTTCGGGAGTACGTATGAAAGGAATTGTTGGTTCAGCCACTCTGTAACCCTCTGCAGTAACTTGAATTACTTTATTTGTGTCATCACAAAGATCTATCTCAAAGCCTTGGAGAGTCTGTCCTAGGCGTACTGAGGGATGTTTTTTTTTCCACTATGAATTGCTTGGATTTCAAGTATTTCAACAGCTTTAGTTACAGCCTCTTTTGTCGGTAATTTATAAGGTATAACCTCAGACGAACCAGCGTCTTCATCCGAATTATTCGTGTTGTTATCCAAACCTTGTATGTAATGCAAATACTTCAATTGAATCTTCAGTTGGTTTGAACCAATCTCTAAAGTCGATATTTTATTGTCCACCTTAAAAGTAACAAATCCAATACCACGATAGTCTGTAAAAAGATCAAGTTCATCTTCTTCATTTGGTTTCAGTAAATTAATTAGTGCGCTCATTTGGTAATGCTCAGTGAAAAAATTGATAGAAGTTATGTAGGAAGAATAAAGCCAGTAATACCTCGATTAATGGCTTTAATTTGTATCGTACAAAAGACAGCTTTGACTAGGTGTATAAATAGAGAGTTTTAAATTTGCACACCCATATTTATTTCAAAGCAATGAATTTTGCAGATCTTTTATTACTTATCATTGTTGGGGTTGTCCAAATTCTTCTACAAGCAGAAAGCACTCCCCCTTTAACAATGAATAATTTATTTCAAAAGCCTTAATTTGCTCTTGGCTTTCTTTAGCATTATTCCTCAAGAGCGTGATTCTTGAGTCAAGTTGATTAATAATTTCGCCTTTCAATTTGCCACTTATTTCAGGTGGAAAATACATATCACTTAGATCCTCTTTCCTATATTTATATAATAAAAAAGGTTCTAACGCTGTTAACACCAACGTTAGCTTTTTTCGAATAATTAAGGTCTTTTCTTTTTGTTTTTCAATTTTTGTTTTCATATTATATTTTCCTATTAAGATATTGTTACTTGTGATAGGTAAGGTGGCTAACCAACTGATATGTTGTAAGTTTTCGTGATATTCGTTAATTTAATGTCAATAAAGCCAATTGAATTAGCCGATAATCTTCTTGCTGTGGAGGTTCCTGTTTATTTGCTATATTCAGCACATGGGCGACTCTCTATCCATGCATAAACTTCAGTGCTTACCCAACTAATAGAGTGGACTGATAGTTTTCTTGGTTTTGGGAAGCTAGGGTCGTGCTGAAGATACCTGTAGATACTTGCTCGACTTTTGCCTATAAGCTGCTGCACTTCTTTTATATTTAAAAAGCGTATATCAGAGACAATCGCTTGTGTTGGGCTATCACGTTGTAGATTTTGTTGTTGCATCTTTCACCTCAATTATTGTATTGGCTATTGGTAATGTGCTGGCCAGCAATTGAGATGAATTAAATCAGGTAAATTGGATTTGGTAATTCGATTTAGTTAGCGAATAGAAGTGGTGAATTTATCTCACAATAAAATCAAGGTGTTAGCTATTTTCTACTTAGTGATTTAAATAAATCAGTTGAAATTTGTAATCTACATAAACAATGGTGCCCTATTTTTATGATAAAATAGGGCACGTTCTTTGGATAAACTATCTTAACCTTTAAAAATATCTTCAACAGATAGATAATTTTTATTGAAAAAATTTGACCTCTCTGGTGTGATATTAATTATACTTTCGTCATACTCATAGGTGTCCTTTTCAAGTTCATCATGCTCATTAATAAACTTTTTTAGAGCTTCCTTTAGTTTTGTCCAATCGGTCTTATCAAGAATAGTTTGAGCTGAGAAATGGATTTCACACGAAAATTGATCTAGCCTCGAAGTTAATGAGCCTTTAATACAAGATTCAAACATTTCAGCATCGCACAACTCATCAATTTCAAAAAAAATTAATGCATTTGCTATGATGTTATTGGGATCTAACCAATATTTAAGAGTATTATTCTCCCAATCCCTTTTTACTTTTTTAATTGGAGCTTGGTTATCCTCAAGTGCACTTATCAGTGTTGAAGCTTTAACTATGTCATCGACATCATCAGGAGAAACATGATCTAAGCAAGTAAATATAGACACTATATTATTATTATCCGTTAGTGTTCTTGTTTTGATACTAGCAATACATAGAGTCAGAAGCGTATCAGTATCTAAATGCCCACTTCCATTTATATATGCTAAAAAAATGGCGTACAGAAACTCATCTAAGTTTAAATAACTCAACGATTCTGAAGAAAAATCTAGATGTTCTAAACAAGAAATGAGCATTGATGAGTACTGACTATAATCATTAATACAAAATTGCAAAACTTCACCAGCTACTCTATCTAGTTTATTTTCTGATAATCCCATGTCACGAAGATCAGCGATAACTTCAGGGCTGTTCACAGATAAAATTAGCCTTATTAAAACATCTGAATTTAAATGTCTTAATCTATCAATAATGAAGTCACTTATTGATGGGTTAGCACTTCTTAAAAATTCAGCTTCATTTGTAATAGTTTTAGCTACAAATGCTCCAATAACGGTTGTTAAACAATTATTAAATTCAATATCACCGCATACGCTTTCGTTTAATCTATGATAGGTTATATATTGTGTTTCTAGGGTTAAACGAGTCACAGGGTCTATATTTATTGTTAACAAATATAGTAACGTTCTCTCAGCCTCTCTTAAGTTCTCCTCAAAAGGCTCCTGCCATAGAAATTCTAAATCATCTAACCCTTTTAAAATAAAATCTTGATATTCATCAGGTGTTACCTTACCGATAATTTCTTTATCAGTTATTGCCTCTATAACCCTAGGGTTATAATTTTCATGATTTATTATCGAAAGATAGAACTCATCTTTTATAACAGAATCCAAGAATGGGCGAGGTAATTCAAAGAAAAGGTGATTTCGTAAAATTCTCGCTTTGTCTTCATCTAACAAGTTTTCAATGTTTAAATGGAAATAAAATGTTTTTAAAGCAGAATATTTGAAAGCACTTGATTTCTTAAACCCTTGATTCAATATAGACGCTCTAGAAGTTATAATTATCTTTTTCTTGCCACTACTATTACGATTTACAGCCTTAACAAAGTCAATTATCTCTGAGTCTTCATGCTTCTCAAATTTTCGAAGATAATTAGCACCTAAAAAGTCGTCAAAATAGAAGACTTGAGCTACATCTTCTTTTAATACTTCCCATGCTTTTTCAATATCTTTTTTAACCTCTATAAACTGGTAACCACTAGTAACAAATTCATTGCACAATTGCCCTGCAAGTGTTGTTTTACCGACACCAGGATTCCCACTGATTAGTAAACAATGCTTAGTCTTTAACATATTCATTGCTTCATAGTGAAAGTTAGTTTTAACGTACAAATTTACGCTATCACGTATTTCTTTAAGCTTATAACTACTTCGTCTATATATGCCAGCATCTAACAAGTGACTCAATATATTACTGCTACTTAACCATAATTTATAATGACTACGCTCGATTTCTTTATACTTTCTTAAGAAAGCATTAATATCTTTTTTTGTGTAAATATCACGGGCTTTTAAGTATGGCTTAAAAACAGCCACTAGCTCTCTTTTCATTTTAGGATTTAAATCCTGTGAAGTAGCTAATATGTATTGGTATGGATTTAAATTGAAAACTTTGGCTACTTCAGAATTTTTAAGGCTAGATTTTAATTGTGAGAAAGTAGAGCCTACATAATGTTTTGACTGTACGATAATTGATTTTTCTTTGCTAAAACTTATACGGCCATCCATTCCCTCATCAGGTCCTTTTTTAAACCTTTCGAGCCTACAGCCCAGTTCCTCTTGCAAAATGTCATTAACAAGCTCCTCAAAATCTTCATCGTTTAGTGTGTCAAAATTATAATCTGTCATAAACCCATGTTATTATTAAATAATATCAACTTTAATACAGAATGATTCACTTATCTACTTCAAATATTAAAAACATATTTCCCACTAGTCCACTCAAGATTGAACAGCTTTATTTTCACACAATAATCAAGTAATACCTTTTTACTTGGCTGAGCTTTACTATGAAATAAAATAGGGCTGAGTGAGTTAAGAATAGACTTAGCTTCAGAGCTATTAAATCCAATATTTATAAGTCTTTTTTCTCTGTCTTTCGTATTTTCTCTCCTCCATACAGTATCGATTTCACTTTCATCATTTTTCTCTCCCCATAAGAAACTGACTAATTGGGGAAGGTTTTCAAACACATTCTTTTTACCTTTCCCCCTCTTATGTGCAGGTACTATAATCCTCCAAATGTGGTTTACAGTAGTAATAGTGAATGCTTCATTTCCTGTAGCTTGCAGCTTTAATAGTATTTCTTTTTTGATCTCTTGGTAATTTTCGTCCTCTATTAACTTAATCCCTTCACTATATTGAGTTAAGAAATAATAGATTTGTTCAGCAAGCCTCAATACAACAAAAGGTTCATTTTCATCAAGCTCTATTTTGAAAGGTGTCGATATATCTGCACTTACAATTTTTTCTAACTTTGTATGTCTGCGTAGCTCAACTGGATATTTATATTTCTTAGCATCAAGTTTATGAATCAACCTATCAATATCGATAAATCGATGAGTAAGGCTTTTGTTACTAAGAATGGGGTGTTCTATGTACTCAAAGTATTCAGAGTCATCGGAACTAATATCCGAAAAATCACATTCTTCATAATAATTAAACTCACTAAAAGGTGTGACATGTTTTAACTTAGCTCTATATTCTAAAAGCCACTTTTCATTGGGATTAAAATTCTCTTTCCCACCACAAAATGGAGTATCAAGAGTACATTTTTCAAAATTAGTTCTGATAATTAAATTCTGAGTATCTATGTTTAATAAATCATCATAGATTTCATTCTTCATTAAATTGAGAATTTGTTTAACGATTAGTTTATATCCAGAAGGACGTTCTAACTTTAGCCAAAACCAAACAACTGTAGCTAAATCTATTCTTGAACGGTATTTCTCGGTTGTTTCATGCCAATCAATAATATCAGCACTATAAATTTTTGGTATTTTCACAACTATAGCTCGGTATCTTAATAAAACTGATAGGTGTTAAGTTGTTAACACCTTTTCTTAATTTACTCTAACTTTTAATAATTAACATATCCAGATGATTTGCCCATTTTTGAAGCCATTCACGACTCTCATCCTCATAAGCATGTAAATCGTAAGTGCCTTGAATACCCTTTCTAGAGTGCCCCAATATAGCCTCTGCTACTTCGGTACGACAACCTAGCTTTGATAAACCAGAGCGAACTGTTCGTCTTAAATCATGCGGTGTCCATTTTTCAATATCTAACATTCTATTAGAAGTTCGTAGCTGCCAAGATTGTTCTGTTAATGATTTTTGCCTAAGAGACTTACCCGTTTTTAAAGATGGAAAGGGGTAATCACCTGTAGATAATTTTAACTGCTTTAAGAATTCAATTGCTTGCCTTGGTAGTTGAACATCACGTTCAGTACTAGTCTTAGTTTTACCTAAGTGCCAAATACCTAACTCTAAGTTTATGTACTTCCACTCTGCATCGCACACCTCACCTGTTCTGCATCCAGTCCATAAAGTGAAGCGTAATATGTTCTTCTGAGTTGCTGTATAAGCAGAGCTTGGCAGCCACTCTAATAACAGCTTAATTTCATCGTCTTTTAGGAAACGAACCCCACGTTTGGCAGTAAGACTTATTTTAGCCTGTCTCAGGGATGCTTTAGCTAATAATGCAGGGTTAGCAAAATAGTCATCAAAGTAATCTAAGCCTATGGAATATTCATATGCCGCAGAAAACTCCCTTAATACGTTTCCCGCTTGAACGTTGTAGCCTTCATCAACTTTCTTGCGAATCAATGCAACTATATCTTTTCGAGTAACCTTTGAAGCTATTTTAGTACCAAGAAACTCAACAACACCTTTTATGAGTGTTCTACGGGTTTCTATCTGTCCTTTTAGTTGTCTAGCCCCTGCTATAGTTTTACCGTCCACTACCCGATCTTCAATATTCTTGGTTAGGTATAATTCAATCATAGCCTCAATAGTAAAGTTACTAGTGGACTCTACTAACTTCTTAGCTTCAGCTGCTTCTTTCTCTTGTTGCTTCTTCTCCGTAGCAGGACAACGACCAGACTTACGAATAACTTTTAACTCATGTAACTTTATTCTAGCTTGATTAAGTGTTGTATCTGGAAAATGTCCCATGGCTACTTGTTTCAACTTACCTGTTATAGGGCTTCTATAACGATAGGAGAATGCTTTCACACCTGACTTAGCGCACTTAACCCGTAAGCCTCCATTCTCACCTGTATCAGTTTTAATTTGATCAGGTTTCATTGCCTCTATCCCTTTTACTGATAGAGGTTTTTTCTCTTGTTTGGTACTATTTACAGATTGCATAATAATGTTCCTATAACGGATCGTTATATTCACGGTGTTGTTGGTCAAATATCGAATTAACACTAAAAAGTGTAACTTATTTACTGAGTATAAAACAATACCAAGTAAAAACTACACTTTAGGTTACACTTATAACTAAGAAGCTATGCGATTTATTGATACAGCATGATATGGAGTGATACAAATAAAGCACCCTAACACCCTTTAAAATAACGAGTTTTAATATTTAAAATGAATAAAAGTGTAGCAAATACAATACCAAACTTTGAATCACACACCCCGATGATGCGCCAGTACTTAACCATTAAGGCTGAGTTTCCACACATTTTGATATTTTATCGCATGGGCGAT
>Ga0105355_10004158_pt1 | contig 12476 bp, 6 predicted proteins | sample GOMGulsemesocosm_2_FD_83508 | JGI IMG/M metagenome (GOLD analysis project Ga0105355, IMG submission 83508) | Methane-oxidizing microbial communities from mesocosms in the Gulf of Mexico - GOM9C Gulf of Mexico | ecosystem: Environmental > Aquatic > Marine > Cold seeps | place: Gulf of Mexico... | reverse complement strand
GGTGAGTTTGAGTAGTTACGAATACAAAGTATTTGAATATTTAATGCATCATCAAGGGCAAGTAAAGTCGAAAACACAATTAACCGAGCATATCTATGATCAAGACTTTGATCTTGATTCAAATGTGATTGAGGTTTTTATTCGACGTTTACGTAAAAAACTCGATCCTTCTGGAGAATATCAGTTTATTGAAACCTTACGTGGACAAGGTTACAAATTGCGCCAGTTTACCAACCTTGATTAGCGGTATTTAGCAACTTAATGCGACCATTTCACTTATTCTTTAATTCTTTAAAGTCACGCATTATTGTTAGCACTTTATTTATGGTGCTGGTGTTGTTGCCTATTGTTGGCATTACAATTTCCAATGCTTATCAAAAGCACATGGGCGCCAGTGTGCAAAATGAATTGGTTGCTTATTCTTATTCATTGTTAGCCGTAGCCGAAGTTGATCAAGGACAGTTGTTTATGCCTGATGCTTTAGCTGAGAATCGTTTTAATATCAGTGAGTCTGGCTTATATGCCTTAATTACCTCAAAAACAGATAACCCGCTAACATTGTGGAGCTCGGCATCATTGTTAGCTGTGATTATTCCAGAAAACCTGCAATCACCTATTATTGGTAATGGCGATTTTTACTCTATTACCGTTGATGGTAGCCAACATTTTATCTACAGCTTTTCGGTCAGTTTTAGTGACGACTTTAGCGAAAAAAAGTCGCCACAAGAAATGACCTTGCACATCATCAAACAGCAAGCAGATTATCAATTGTTGATGAATGAATTTCGTCAACAGCTGTGGTTAGGTTTGACTTCCCTGATGGCCATTTTATTGCTGATCCAATTTATCTGGTTACGCTGGAGCTTAAAACCACTGGCCAACCTGAAAAAAGAGATCTCAGACATTGAACAAGGTAAAGCCAATTTATTAAAAGCACATTACCCTAAGGAATTACAACAAGTTACCGCGCAACTTAATACGCTATTAACCACAGAGCAAAACCAGCGTAAACGCTATCGAAATGCACTATCAGACCTTGCCCATAGCTTAAAAACACCACTGGCGGTACTGCAAGGTCACATTGCCATGAACGATGTTGAGCACAGTAAAGAACAGCTCGATACGATGAATTTAATGATTGAACACCAATTGAAGCGGGCGCAAAGTGCTGGGCAATCTTCTTGGCATTTAGGGGTGGAAATCGCTCCTTGTTTTAATAAGTTATTAAATAGCCTGAAGAAAATATATAGAGATAAACAACTTACTTATCAGCAAAATATCGACGATGATGTTATTTTTAAAGGCGATGAAGTTGATCTGTTTGAAATACTAGGCAATCTGATGGATAACGCGTGTAAAGCTGCGATTGCTGATGTAATAGTTTATATAAATAGTCAGCCGAACCAACTTGTCATCAGTGTAGAAGATGACGGGTGCGGGATTGAAGAAACAGAAATCACTCATATATTACAACGCGGTACACGTGCAGACACTTATGAACAGGGCCATGGTATTGGTTTAGCCATCGTTCGAGACTTAGTCGAAAGTTATCAAGGCAGTTTAACTATCGAGCGCTCAACAGAGCTCGGCGGTGCTAAGTTTACAATAACCTTCGCCATGTAAATAATCTGTCATCATGTTCAGTAATCATTCAGTTTACTTTGTATAAACTACTGTCATCGCTTACAGAGAGGTGACATTTATGACAACACGCAACGTGACAAACAAGAAAAGCCCGATAACAGCTGTAATACTTTCAAGTTGTTTATTATTAACTAGTATAACGTTTGCTGGACAAGCCCCAGCGATGCCAGTTAATGAACAAGAAGTAGACCAAGTGGTTCAATTTAGCCAAGCAGAGCTTGACCAAATGCTTGCACCTATCGCGCTTTATCCTGACACGCTACTTACCCATATTCTAATTGCAGCAACTTATCCTATCGAAGTAATTGATGCAGATCGTTTTCTATCGCAACATAAAAACAGCGCTGAATACGAAATAATTAACCAAGCAGCAGAAAAAGACTGGGATCCCAGTGTTAAAGCATTATTGCCTTTTCCACGAATTTTACAAAGTCTAAGTGAAGATTTATCCTGGATGAGAAAGCTCGGCGATGCATTTTTGCAAGATGAGTCACAAGTACTTGCGAGTATCCAATCCTTAAGACAAAAAGCAGATCAAGCGGGCAACCTTAGCCAAATGGACAACGTAAATATTGTTCGTGAAAAGCAAACCATTATTATAGAGCCTGCTCAAACTGAAGTGATTTATGTGCCTTATTATGATACTCGTGTGGTTTATGGTAACTGGCACTGGTCACACTACCCACCCGTTTATTGGCATAGACCGTTACATTATAGCAATTATTATGGGCCTTTTTATTGGCACTCAGGAGTACATATAGCCTTTGATTTTTTCTTTAGTGCCTTCCATTGGAATAATCACCATGTAGTAAGACATCATCATAAAAATCGCTACCATTACTCTAATAGGCGTATTGCCACTAGTCATCATGCTAAGCGTTGGAGTCATAATCCGCACCACCGTAAAGGCGTTGCCTATCGTAGCAATAAGATGAAGCACAAATACGCTAGCCACAAACCAAGCATTGTCCATAACCGTGTAGTAAGAAAACAATATAATAACGTTGACCATAAGGCTAAATACCAAAAGAATCGCCATATCAGTAAACAACATCAACAAGTAGCAAAAAGACTTAAAGTGAATAACGTTGTTAAAGGATCAACACCAAAGAAACGGGAAGAGTTTCAATCGTCACCAGCAAGAATGAAACAAGTAAATAGAGTTGAACAATCACGCGAGCGTAATAAATACGCGTCAGTAAAACCTAAAACACATGATCGTGATGCTTGGAAAAAACAACAGCGAGTAAAAAAATCAACACCTGTTGTTCATCGTGCGCCACAAAAGTCATATAAAGAGCATAAAGCTAGGGGAGGTCACTCAAGTAAACAATATGCACGAGTGACAAAAGACAGCTCAAGTAGTACCAAGTCGCATTCTTCAAAAAATCGACAAAAACATAGATAAAGCTACTAAGCTGTAGAGCAAAAAAACGCAATAATATACATTATTGCGTTTTTTTTGGGGTATTCTGCAACAAATTAATAAATCTTACCGTGACCTTTCACTTTGTTGACATCAACCCGTGTTGGCGTGATCTCACCATCAACTAAACCTTGAGTAGCAATAGATAGATTTTCAATTACTTGATGCATTGATGCTAAATCTAAACTCGCTAAATCGTCAGATACTTGATGATAATGCTTATCTTTATCAAGCTGTGTGCTACTAAAACTATGAGCGGGAACACCTAATCGTGCCAAGGTGGCATTATCTGAACGGTAAAAAAGGTTCTGTGCAGGGTAGGGATCTTGATGAATTTTAGTCCCTTGTTTTTGCAAGCTTTCATTTAATAATGCGCCTAAATTCGAACGCTCCATGCCAGTCATCCACAGATTTCCAGCACCAAATTTTGATGGTTTACCGATCATTTCTATATTGACCATGGCGACCACATCATCAGGATTGACTTGCTGAGAAAAATAACGCGAACCAAAACCGCCAATTTCTTCAGCGCTAAAAGCACTAAACATTAAGGAGCGAGCATTATTGCCTTGTTTGGCATAATATTGAGCAAGATTGATTATCGCTGTTGTACCAGAAGCATCATCGTCAGCACCGTTATAAATTACATCGCCTTCACCATTAGGACCTGCGCCTAAGTGGTCATAATGCGCCGAATATAATACCACTTGATCTTTTTGCTTTTGACCCGGTAAAACACCAACGACATTCGTTAAGGTTTGTTCACTGATTTTTGTACTAGCATTCACTTGTATCGATTTTATTGAAGTTTCATCTGTGAGTATCATCACGATAGCCCCTTGATGATCTAGTGTCAGTTTATTTAAGCCTCTAGCAAAGTAACGGCTATAACCAGCAAATCTTTTTGCATGTGCGGAGTTGATCAAAACAAGATGTTTGCCTCCTTGTTGGTTGATGCTACTCAGTATCGCTCTCATATCGTCATCTTTACCAATAACGCTGGTCGAGAAGTCTTTCTCACTTTGCCAGTTAATGGTTTCAATGGTACTTGCCATACCTAAATGTTCAGGGCTGATACTTATGTTATTAAGCGTGGCAGTTAAACCTAACGGCGCAATATTGGTAATGATAAAGTTTTGTTTAAAACTTTTTTCGCCTGCTAAAGGGACTAAACCAATTTCTTGGAAGCGTTGGCTAATATAATCAGCAGCGACATCAATCTCAGCAGAAAAATTGGCGCGGCCGTTTAATTCATCACTGGCCAAATAAGTAATGTCTTTAGTCATACTTTCTAAAGAAACGTTGTTGGCATAAGCATTAACGTTAGCAAGAAGCGATAAACTTAAAGATAAAGCGATGGTTAAGGGACTCTTATTTATTATTTTTTTCATAACCTATTCTCCGTATAAATATTATTCAGCTATTTGTAAACATTCTCTTTCAATTAACAAGCTTTCATCACCTATGTTTACCCATAACTGACCGTCTTGAATACTGACTTGAATTTCCATGGTACGACTTAATAATGCAACTAAAGAGCTAAGTCCTGCATCGTCAAAACGTTCAACCGTTAAATTACTGTATTGTGAAATTTTGCTTTTGTTTTGTTGCCACCACACATCAAAAGGTGAGTTGTAGCCGTATAAAGTAGTGCGATTAGCTTTATTACAGGCTTTTTTCAGACGCTTTTCGTCAGGTTGGCCTAACTCAACCCAAAGCTCTATTTCTTCGGAGTAGTTGATTTGCCAGAGCGCTGCTTCATCTTCATCACTTAATCCTTTGCCAAAGCTAAGATCCTCATGGGCATTTAAAATAAACGCTAATAATCGGGTCATTAACCGTAAATCAGTTTCAGAGGGATGTTGAGCAACCGTTAGATTTAAGGTGTCGTAATAATTTTTATCCATATCGGACAAATGAATGGTTGCTTTATAAATTGTGGATTTTAATGCCATAACCGTTTGTTAAAAAGAGCAAATATTACTGCTTATCATACGCTGTTATTTACATATACCCAAACTACTTCACTCAATAGGAATTAGAATGCCTCAATGACCATTTGGTTTCTGCCTTGATGTTTTGCTTTATAAAGTAATTGATCTGCTTTATTCAGTACATTTTCAGGGGTAAGTTTTGTCTTACCATCAATGAGCACTGCACCTAGGCTGATAGTTAATAGGTTAAATGTTTGAGAAAACTCGTGTTTAATTTCTTTTGCGGCAAGTGATTGATTAATATTATTGAGTACCATTTTTACACCGTTTAAATCAATATCGGGTAATATGATCACAAATTCTTCCCCGCCAAAACGAGCAATAAAATCACGAGGTCGATGTAATACTTCCTTAAATGATGCGGCTACTTTTTTTAAGGCAATGTCGCCAGCTCCATGACCATAATTGTCATTAAAGTCTTTAAAGTAATCTATATCAATTAAAACCACTGCCAGTTGATTATTGTCTCGTTCATTGGCTAGTAATTCTTGAGCTAAAATAGCATCCATTTCTCGGCGGTTTGAAACCCCAGTTAGTGCATCAATATGAGCAATTTCATTGAGTATCTTACGTTGTTGAATTAACTCTAAGTGAGTTAAAACCCTTGCCACTACGACATTTGCTTTAAAAGGTTTGTAAATATAATCACAGCAGCCTAAATCGAAGCCTTTTTCTTCATCATCGCTATTGGCTAGGCCAGTGATAAAAATGACGGAAATATTTATTGTGGCGGGGTTACTTTTAATTTTTGCCATTACTTCAAAACCTGACATATCGGGCATCATAATGTCGAGTAAAATTAAGTCAGGCAGGTGTTTTTCTGCAAGCTCTAGTGATTGTTCACCATTTTTTGCAAAGATAATGGTTGCTTCCTCTTGAAGCAACTCTCTAAGCAGTTGTCTGTTGGCCTTTTCATCGTCAACAATCAATATTTTTTGTGATAAATGTTCCATGCTTTTTCACTGTGGGTTTGTTTAATCCATGTGATATTAATTTTCTTGTTGTATTAAAACTGATAACTCTTCGACCTTTTTCAAGGCCTTGCTGTATTCTATGTCTTCAATATCCGCTGCAATATTCTCAGCAAAATTTTTGTGTTCGCTATCTTTGGTTAGGGTTAATAATCGAGGCAGTAAATCTTCAGCCTCGGCATTTTCTTCTTCAACCAAGCTTTGTATTGATACTAAAATATTTGTTAATTGTCGAGTGTAATAACCAATATTATTTATTTCATATTTAGGCATCTCATCGGCAGATTCATCATACTCTTCACCCGAAATAGAGGCTAATATCGTAAGTATATTATTTAATTCAATAGCTGTTTCTGCCACTTTAATGGCTGCAGACTTTGGATCTTCTTTTAATTGTGCTTCTAATTGAGTCGCTCGTTTTGCTAAGGTTAACGCGCCAATGTAGTGTGCATTTGACTTTAAGGTATGGGCAATTCGAAAAGCCTCCTTATATTCCTTGGCTCGATAAAGCTCGCGTAAGTCATCAATAATATGCTGATAATTTTTACTGAAATCTCGTACTAACTTTATAAAGATATGCTCGCGACCTCCCATCAATTCTATCGCTCCAGTTACATCTAAGCAGTCTAGTCTTTTCAGTTGCATAAGAAAGTCTTCATCAGGAACCTCTGAAGCTTGTGGTGCTGATTGGCTATCGGTACTAACGGGTGTTGTTTCAACGAGAGTGCTAGCTGTTTTTATCTCAGAGCCTTGTAGTACAGGTTGTTGTTTATCATTTAACTTAGTTGGCTGATCAGATTTTTCTACACTAGCTTCTACGTTAGTCAGTGGTTTCATTACCTGTTTGTTTTTATCCAGCCATTTTGATATTAAGCTAAATAGCGCATTAGGGTCGATGGGTTTGGTAAAGTAATCATTCATGCCAATATCTAAACATTTTTGTAACTCGTCCTGCATGGCATGCGCGGTCATGGCGATAACCGGCAGATCATTAAATTGTGTTTGTTGGCGAATTTTTTCTGTCGCAGTTATGCCATCCATCTCAGGCATTTGTAAATCCATCAAGACAAGATCGTATTCATTTTTGGTTAACTTTTCTAACGCGATTATTCCATTATCAGCAACATCTATATTGGCTTGGGTTTCTTCTAAAAACCCCAAGACTACTTGTTGATTAAGTGCATTATCTTCAACCAATAATATATGGGCATCAGACAAGTCGAGTAGTCCTTTATTATTGTTTTGGTAATCTTTAGTTGCACCATCTATTTTCAATGCATTAGTCATGGCATCAAGTAATATCGATGCATCAACAGGTTTTTCTAAATAACCATCTATGCCTGCCGATTGTGATGATGAAATAGCATCACCTTTGTCATAGGCAGTCACCATCAATACTGCGGGTAGATTCTGTTGCGGGTTATCACTGATTGACTGAGCAAGTTCAATACCGTCCATATTTGGCATGCGCCAATCGGTGATCACTAAATCAAAGGGCTGATTATTGCTTAGGGCGCTATCAATTAACTTGATTGCTTGCTCAGCATTGTCAGTAGAGGATGTTTTACAACCAAATTGTTTAAGTAAATTCTCCATGATTTTTAAACAAATCGCATTGTCATCAACCACTAATACATTGATGCCTTCAATCATCATAGTATTAACAGCCATTAATTCACTTTGGCTAACAGGGGTATATTCTACGGTAAAACTAAAAGTGCTACCTTTACCAAGTTCACTGGTCACTACAATTTCGCCGTGCATTAATTCAGTAAGTTGCTTACAGATTGACAGCCCTAAACCCGTACCGCCAAATCGTCGAGTGATAGAACTGTCAGCTTGACTGAACGACTGGAACAGATGACCAATCGCTTCTTTACTTAAACCAATACCAGTGTCGGTTACGGCAAAGGCCAGTTGATTTTGGCTGTTGTCATCGACGTTAACTTCAATTAATACATGACCCTTTTCGGTGAACTTCACCGCATTACTGACTAAGTTCACTAAAATTTGTTGCAATCGTACTGGGTCTGACTTTATTTGTTTTGGCACATCAGGGGCTACCTTCACAATGAACTCTAAACCTTTACTATGTGCTTTTAAGGCACAAATGTTAGCGGTTTTTTTCAGTAAACCTTCTATGTTCATCACCACGGATTCAATCGACATCTTGCCAGCTTCAATTTTTGAAAAATCTAGAATATCGTTGATCAACCCCAATAACGCTTGTGAAGAGTCTTGAGTTTTTTCTATTAAGTCTTTTTGATTGCTGTCTAGTTCGGTTTTCAGCGTTAAATGGCTAAGACCAATAATAGCGTTCATTGGGGTGCGAATTTCATGACTCATTTTGGCTAAAAATTCACTTTTAGCTTGAGTAGCTTTTTCAAGTTCTGCGGTACGATTGGATACTTGAACTTCTAAATTACGATTAATATCAAGCAAGCTTAAATGGTTTTCCACTCTTGAAAGCAACTCATGTTTTGATATCGGTTTACTTAAGTAGTCGTTACCACCTACTGAAAAGCTCTCTACTAAATCGAGTGCTTGATTTTTTGCTGTTAAAAAGATGATCGGCAATTCATTAATACTGTATTTTTGACGAAGGATTTTACATACTTCATAGCCGGACATTTTTGGCATCATCACATCAAGTAATATTAAATCGAACGGTCGTTTTGTTAGTTCTATTATTTCAGGATTGTCGGCTAATTCGTTACCTGTTTTCTCAATTAACGCCAACGCATTTTGTCCACTTGCCGCTTCGGTAAGTTGGTAACCTAAAAGCGATAAATGATTAACCAATACTTGACGATTGATTGGGTCATCATCAACTACCAGCAGTCTAAAATTACTATAGTCTAAGCTGGTTGCTTTATTGTCCGCTATCTCTTGTTCAGTAATACTTACGTAGTTAATTTCACTGTCTAAGTGCTCTAAACGGCTTAGTTTTTGTTGGTTTTTCGATTTTACCACATTGGTTACATCAAGGATTTGGTCAGCATTTATCGGCAGAGTAAACTTAAAGTTACTGCCTTCACCTAACGTTGATGTAACGGATATTGTACCGCCATGTAATTCAACCAACTGTTTAGTTACGGCTAGGCCTAATCCCGTTCCACTATGTTCCCGTGATGTTTCGCCTGTTAATTGTTCAAAAGAATTAAAAATAACCGCCAATTTCGAATTATCAATGCCGATACCCGTATCACTCACCGAGATATGAATGACCTTATCAACCTGCTCGGCATTAACCGTTATTTCGCCCTGTTCAGTAAATTTAATGGCATTACCAATTAAATTATAAAGTACTTGTTCCATACGACTTTCATCGGCATTAACTAGCGGCAAGGTATTTGGTACGTTATTGATCAGCTTTAATTTTTTATCACCAATTAACGGTGTTGAAATAGTCAGCACTACATCCGTTAAACTGTATAATTCAACCCCTGTAGTATTGAGTTTCAGATGTTGATTTTTCATCTTGGAAAAATCAAGAATATCGTTTACTAAATGTGATAATCGTTTTCCACTGGCGACCACCATGGCCAAATTCTTGTTGGCTGAATCAGGTAATTGGCCTGCGACACCATCGATCAATGACTCCGCTAAACCAATAATACCATTAAGAGGGGTGCGTAATTCGTGAGAGGTATTGGCTAAAAACTCATCTTTTAATTTATCAACGCGAGTTAAACGTAGGTTTATCGCCTGTTCTTTTAAGCGCTGAGCATATTGTCGATAAATGAGAAAACCGATAATGCCAACAAACATTAAGGCATATAAGGTATAGGCCCACCATCGTTGCCACAAAGGAGGTAATACTGTTATTTTTAATGACTTACCTTGTTCATTCCAAAAGCCGTCGCCGTTACTGGCTTTTATACGTAAGGTAAAATTACCAGAGGGTAGGTGGGTATATGTGGCTCTACGGTTTTTAGCATCGGTGTAAATCCAATCGTCATCAAACCCTTCTAGTTTATAAGCATATTGGTTATTCATTGGTTCGGAGAAATGCAAGGCAGAAAACTCAAAAGAAACCAGCTTCTCGTTGTATGTCAACGTTAAAGTTTCTAGCTCGTTAATCTCAGAATCAATGGTGAATAAATTACTACCTGGTTGATTATGGCTGAGTTCAACCGGTTGGTTATGTACCCTTAATTCGGTTAATACTACATTAGGCAGGGTTGTGTCGTCTTTGATATCTTCAGGATAAAAGTGATTAAAACCGTTTATGCCGCCAAAGAATACCTCGCCAGACTTGCTTTTGAAATAAGAAAAAGTGGCAAATTCCTTTGATTGAATACCGTCGCTTTCATCATAATTTTTAAAAGTTTCTTTAATAGGATCGAATCGAGAAATGCCATTGTTGCTTGTTAACCATATAAAATTTTTATTATCTATAACTAGCCCATAAAGCATATCATTCGGTAAGCCGTCTTTGCTTGTATAATGAACAAATTCTTCGGTACTTGGGTTGAACTTATTTAGCCCGTTATAGGTAGTCAGCCATAACAGGCCATTGTCGTCTTCAGTAATAGAAGTAATAAAGTTATTGCTTAGGCTATTGTTATTATTTTTTTGATGCAGAAAATGGCTAAACTTTTTTCTTTTGGGATCAAATTTACTCAGGCCTTTCATTGTGCCCAGCCACAATATTCCTTGCTTATCTTGATGGATTGCCCAAACATTATCGTCGATTAGAGAGTTTGTATCCTGTGGGTCATGTTTGTAATGAGTAAAAATTTCATTTTCAATATCAAAACGGTTTAATCCACCGCCCCAGGTACCAATCCAAAGAGTATTGTTATCTTGTTGTAAAATGGGCAATATTTTGTCACTGCTAATACTGTTATTGTCTTTAGGGTTATGTAGATAGTGAGTAAATGTTTTTTCTGAAGGATTAAATAAGTTCAATCCTCCGCCAACGGTCGCGACCCATACACCATTATTTTTATCGTTAACTAAGTAAGGTATAGCATTAGATGATATGCCGCTATTATTTAATGGATCATGTAAAAAATGGGAAAATTGACCTGTCGATTTATCAAATAAATTTAATCCGGATTCATAGGTAGCAATAAGCATTTCATTTGAATTTAATTCAGCAAAGCTAATAATAGTATTACCGCTTAAAGTATTGTCTTTGGTGATTTCTCGGTATGTATGGTTAAACTGCTCTTTAAGAGTATTGTACTTGTCGACTCCAGAAACGTAATTACCTATCCAAATGTTATTACTGTTATCTGAGATGATTTGCGTTACTTCATTGTGGCCAATACTCTTCGGATTAAATTCATCAGCGAAATAATGTATGATTTGATTAGTGGTTAAATTAACTCGATAAACACCGTTAAATTTACTGCCAATCCAGATGGAATTATCTTTGTGGTGTAACGAAGTTATGTGGGTATTTGCTAGATTATTAACAACGTTCTGTTGAATCAATTTTTGGTTTGCTAAATCAAATAGTATTAAGCCAGCCTCACTGCCTAACCATATTGTATTGTTGTACTCTATTACTGAGGTAATGTGTTGATGTTTTTCAGGTAAGTTAATAGCCTCAAATTCAATATTATTAACCTTTGTTTTACTTAAACCGCCATTTTTAGTACCAATCCAGAGTGTTCCATTGGAATCTATAAATAATGACTGTACGTTACTGCCGTTTAGGTAACGGGTAAAAGATTGACCATTAAATTTATTTAGTCCTTTATTTGTTCCTATCCAATAATTTCCTTGTTCATCTTGGGTTATGGCATTAATGGAATTACTGGCGAGACTTTGTACATTATTTTCTTGATGAGAATATTGAATGAAAGCATTTGATTTTTTATCAAATTGATTCAGCCCCCCCCCTCCTGTTCCTACCCACAAAATATTATTATTATCTTCAAAAAGAGCTGAGATGTTATTATTTGATAAAGAATTATTGTCTTCGGGATTGTTTCTATAAACCTTAAATTGGTAACCATCAAATCGATTTAGCCCATCTGATGTGCCTACCCATAAATAGCCATTGTTATCATAAAGTAATGTTTGTGCAGAAGCCTGAGATAATCCTTCATCGCGATTAAAATTCTCAAATTCATATGCTGAAACATTTGGGATAACAGCATTAGAGAGCAGTATTGTAGAAAGTAGTAAAAAAAGCACGACACGCATAAATCAGTCTTCTTATTATTTGTTGTTCCGTAGATTATTGTTTTAATCCATTGTTTAAATATTAGTCTTTATTATTGAATAATAAAACGTAAATTGTATTTTTTATAGTCATGATTCGCTCGGTTTGTGACGGCATACGAAGTATCAACTTACCAGCAAAAGGCATACTACTCGTACATTTCGATATATTTACCTAGATAGCGGCTTAATTGCCGATAAATGCTAGTAATACCCTGTGGTGTCAGTATAATGTGCGTGCAAAATTTTGTAATTACAGTT
>Ga0105355_10004155_pt1 | contig 12482 bp, 13 predicted proteins | sample GOMGulsemesocosm_2_FD_83508 | JGI IMG/M metagenome (GOLD analysis project Ga0105355, IMG submission 83508) | Methane-oxidizing microbial communities from mesocosms in the Gulf of Mexico - GOM9C Gulf of Mexico | ecosystem: Environmental > Aquatic > Marine > Cold seeps | place: Gulf of Mexico... | reverse complement strand
TCAATCAAATGATCCAATAATTGAAAATCATTTGAATTAACTTGCTCTTCATAATGTTTAGTCTTATATTGCTTTGCAACTTGCTGGGCATAAGAGGTTTCATCATAAGCCTGATGATCAAACCCTATAGAACAGGTGTTTACTGGTTGATCATTCATTTTAGCCATCATTGCTACAACGGCACTTGAATCCACACCACCTGATAAAAAAGCACCAATAGGTACTTCTGAGACCATCCGTATTTTAATAGCCTCTTCTAAATTAGTAATTAATTGTTCTGATATTTCTTGCTCTGTTCCTTGATCACTTTCATCAAAATGCAAATCCCAATAGGCTTTAGGTTCAATTTCACCCCTACTTTTTAAAGAAATAAGCAGAGAATGCCCAGGTTCTAATTTTTTCACTTGCTTATAAATTGAGCGAGGTTCTGGGATATAACCTAAAGTAAAATATTCTTCAACCGCATAAGGATCAATTTCTTTATTAATCTCCGGATGAACAAGGAGCGCTTTAAGTTCAGAGGCAAATATAAATTGCTGATTTGCTAATTCTGCGTAATAAACTGGCTTTATTCCCAATCTATCTCTAGCGATAAAAGCCACTTGCTGATTTCTATCCCAAACACAAAAAGCAAACATACCTCTAAAATGAGTAACACAGTCTTCCCCCCATTGCTCCCATGCATGAACAATAACTTCAGTATCTGAATGGGTCTTAAATTGATGGCCTTGAGCTAATAATTCATCACGTAATTCATTAAAGTTATAAATTTCGCCATTATAGGTCACAATAACAGAGCCATCTTCATTGGCTAGAGGCTGTTGCCCTGTTGATAAATCAATAATTGATAATCTTCTATGTCCTAAGCCAGCACTTGCCTCAATATGTAAATTGCCTTCATCTGGCCCTCTATGTACTTGAGACTGATTCATATCATTCAATAACGAGTGATTTATATCAGCTTTACCATCTAGATTTATTATGCCAACAATCCCGCACATTATTTTATCCTTTTAATATGGCTTAGGAGCCAGCCTAATTTATAGTGTAGTTGATTAATTAAGCATTATAACTGTTGAGATACTGTTTGGTCATAGCTTGTAAACTAAATTTTGTCTCAACCTTTGCTCTAGCATTTAAACCATGCTGTGTAATCAATTCAGGTTTATCAATATATTGTTTAATTTTAGTGGCTAAAGTTTTTACATCTTGAGGTGATATTAAATAACCATTTATATCATTTTCTATTAACTCAGGAACACCGCCTACCTTTGTTGATATAACGGGAAGAGATGTTGCCATTGCTTCTAAGATTGTTAAGGGGATTCCTTCGGCTAATGAGGGTAGTACAAAAACATCAAAATTTTGTAAAATATTAGCCACATCATTTCTTGCCCCTAATAATTTTATATTCTCTGTTAAAGAATGCTCTTTAATATAGCTTTGTATCGTTGAATATAACTCTCCATCCCCTACCACTTCTAAACGGATTATATTTTTAAGTTCAGGGTATTCTGTGATTAAAAACTCAATCGCTTTAATTAAAGTAAGCTGATCTTTTACTGCCGCCATCCGGCCAACAGTTCCTACAACAAATTGCTTATTATTTTGATATGGTTTGGGGGTATAAAGTTCTAAATCAATTCCATTGTAGATTAAGTTTACTTTTAATTTTGGTAACTTAACATCACGAACTAACCAATCAGCTAATTCCTTAGAAACAGGAATCCATTGTGTAACGAATGGGTTTATAAACCGTCTCAAATATTGATATTTTTTATTACTTCCATCTAAATCATAAATATCACGCCCATGTTCAGCATGAATTCGCTTTTTTATACCCGCTAAAAAAGAAATCACATTATATTCCAGTGTTGCAATATTATAAGTATGAGTACAAACAGGCTTTAACTGACGAAGCAATTGCCAAATTTTTAAATGTATTTAGGATCATTACCTGCTTGCTTATGTAGACAAATAACTTTAACATCATCTCGATTAATTCGTTTTTCAAAATCACTGGATTCAGTTAATGAAATAATTACATGACGATAAGATTGCTCTGGCATAGTATTAATCATATTGACTAATACGCTTTCTAGGCCGCCTATATCAAAGCGGTAGATGATGTGAGCAATTAAAGGGATAGTAGACATCAATAATTAGGTATATAAGTTAAAAAATTTCTGATGATTCTCAATTCGCCCCCCCCCTTACGTGTTTTTAATTTACTGGTTATTGCTTAGGGGTGTTGTTTCGTCTTTCGCCTCTTTATCATTTTCCAGGGTTATAAGTGCTTTTTTAAGTAAGTGAGGAATAAGTATTTTTAAGGGCATTTTTAACCAGTGGGATCTTAGGAATAAGCAAAAACAAGATACCCCGTACAAGTTGTCTTTGAAGCTAGTATGACTAGGGTTAAGCGTGCGATAAAATAGCGAGTCCATAATTGGCAAAAGTAGACGATGAGGGCCACTTTCTTTTATTGCAGCAAACGATGAAGCAGGAATAGGCGTGTGTAAAATTCGACTGCAATATCTAAAGCAATAATACAAAACACGCCCAACCCCCATTTCCCGTGCCCGAGAAATTAGCTTCTCCCAGAATTCTTTATCTTTGTTGCTGTATTCTCGCAGCATAAAGTCGAGGTCAGTTAAGTCTCTAAAACTTTTATAAAACTCTTCCCCGGTTAATAGATGAATGGCGCTGTGCAAAAGGCGGTCTTCTGGTGATAACACGTAGGTGTTAGCCTTTTTGCCTGGTTCAATCTGTTTTTCCAATATGTTTGCATTAATTTTTATACGACTAATTACCGGCGATAAATTATGATGAATGTCTAGGGTTGCTCCGGTTTCTATATTTATAAGCGGAGGGATTTCATGCATCCACTCTCTATAGTACTTTTCATCATAATCATCTTTATTTGATCCAACCCAACCACTCCATAGTAATATTTGCTCGCAGGCGTTAATTTTGTTTTTTGGTACATAGATGTCTATGTCAGAAAATATACGTCCGTGACTCGCATTTTCTTCAGTGACAATGTACGCGGCACCTTTAAGGTAAACCGGTTTAATATCTATGGGAGCTAGAGCTTTGTTGATGCAATCTATTTCACGATTAACATCGTGCAAATGCGCATCGTATGCCTTATTTGCTGCGGCAAAGTGCCAAGCTAGCGTTTGAGGTATATGGTGAGTCAAATTGTTCTTTTTTAAAACCCAGTTAACTCGAGCCATCAGAGATGTTGCGTAGCATTGGCTAATCAATGACTCCCAGTGCTTTTCACTCCAGGTGCTCACCAACCAAGGACAAATTAATAGCTGCTTAATAGCCTCCGAGTGATCTAACTTGCGAATCATAGGGTCGATTCCACTAGCTCGATGCCTTTTTCAAGGCATCCATCATAGTGCATTTCATAACATTTGGCATTATCTAAAACTTTCGATAACGTAGTAAAGCCCTCTTTACCTAATACTTCGTAATTAAATGAATTTTCAGCTAGTTTAAGAAAGGTGCTACCTTTAGAGATAGGGTTAACCTCATTATTAGTAGCTTCTCTATCGTATTTAGGAAAGATAACAGATTTTATTTCGCTAGATTGTTCATAATAAAAATTTGTCGACTGTTTGTTAGGTAGCATGTGGGCAACAGACCCTTTCAACGTATCATGCACGGTTTCACTAAACACAACATTTTTTTCAAATGACTTGATGATGTCTATTGACTGATTTTTTAGGCTTACAGGACGTGGGTTAGGGTAGGCAAGCCCAGTTGTTGTGTCTATGAGTGTTAGTTCGTCTGAGAATATACGCCAGCCCCTTAACGAAAGTGCTGCGCACAAAGTGCTTTTTCCTGAACCAGGCAAACCAGGCATAACAATAGCCGAACCGTTTTTTTCTAAAATAGCTGCGTGAATTATCAAAAACTGATGACAATGCGTAGATACGCACCAGTTTAGCCCCCACTCTAATAAAGGAAACGCTTGGTCTATTGGCAGTGGGTGGAAAGGGATGATGCTGTTAAAAACAAATTCTACTTGTGGCTTGATGTAATGCCTTATTCCTGGAACTGGTTTGATATTTATATGAAAGTCTATTATTTCTTTTTGTGAGATTTTTGAGTGAGGATAGAGTAAGTCTATACCCTTCAAGACGCTAGAAACACAGGTTGTGAGGTTAATATTAAACCTACCTGCTCTGAAGTTTATTTTTTTGGATTTTCTAAGCATGTCTCGACGCAATGATTTTGTAGGTGGGGTTATTTTAAGGACGTAATTAGTCCTATGTCAGACAAGCTTTTTAATAAGTTTACGGTTTTTTCCTTGCTTTCAGTCGTATTGCATCCCTCAAGCTCAAATATTTCATCAGTAGTGAGGGGGGAAGAATTCTCTTTTATGCATTTAACTAGCCGACTATAAAAATCAAGATAAGGTGATGGCAATAAGTGTGTTTTTTTTAAATAACTATCATAGACGACCATTTCTGGTTCGCATTCGTATACACAAATATTCACATCACCTTTAGTCCAGTGCTGCATGAGATCAATGATATAAATTATCAAAAAACGCTATGACTTCAGATTCTGTGTACGGCGATATGCCATTCAGTACTTCATAATGCAAATTAACGATCTCACTTGCGCTTATATGGCCTGGAGCTCCCCAAATTAATAACACGGCATTAAGAAAATTTGCCGCTGCGTGCCGGTCAAGTTGATTGCTAGTATCTAGAATAGCATCGTGTAATGAGAATGAGTCAGGCCTACTACTATGAGTGAATACTGTGTTGAATGCGGTTGCTACAGGATCTTGTCCAGGGCTACTCGGGTTTGCAGTGCTAGGAGAAAAGTTCAAATTTCCACTACCATTTCTAGGGTTTGGCGCATGGCCAGTGCTATACCACTGTAAACGATTTCCATCGCTATTCCCATTACCCACGTCTGGTTGACTCCAACCGCCAGGGCTAAAACCTTCTCCACCAGGAACAATGCCTCCGCAGTTTACTACTTCGTGTCTTGCTACGCCAGAGGGAGTGATGGAACCAAAACCAGATATAGTGCATTTGTTCGTACCAGAAGCTAACGCAGACTGGGTCGTAAGCGTCATAATCAACGGCGTAGCCATCCCAGCCTTAGAAAATTTCCTTTTAGATTTATCAACCTCAGTATGATTCTCCGTCACACCCTCAATATTCTCTTGTTCTTTATTTTTATCATTCATCTCATCACCCACAAAATCACAACATTTATATCGGACATAGTACACTATAAATATTAATAAATATCTATTTTAAAGTTTTATTAGCGCCCTCTTCCAATAGCGTAATAAGCAATGCCTTTTTCTTCTAAAACTTCTGGTTGATATAAGTTTCTGCCATCAAAGATCACTGCATCTGCTAATTTTTCTTTTAACATATCAAAATCAGGACTCCAGAAATTTTTCCACTCTGTCACAACCACTAAAGCATCGGCATTTTCCAAAGTTTGATCAACTGAATCGACTAAACTTAAACCGTCTTTATCACCATAGATACGAGCTGTTTCTTCCATCGCTTCTGGATCAAAGGCTTGTACCTTTGCCCCTGCATCAATAAGTGCCTCAATTACTACCCGACTAGGTGCTTCACGCATATCATCTGTTTTTGGCTTAAATGCCAAGCCCCATAATGCAAAAGTTTTACCTTTTATATCACCCTTATAATGCTTAGTGATTTTATTAAACAATACTTGTTTTTGCCGCCCATTTACATTTTCTACTGCACTTAGTAGCTCAGCATTATATCCAACTTGCTTAGCAGTTCTTTCTAACGCTTTTACATCTTTAGGAAAACAAGATCCACCATAGCCGCAACCAGGGTATATGAAAGAATAGCCAATTCGACTATCCGACCCAATTCCGTTTCTTACCTTTTCTATATCGGCACCTAACAATTCAGCTAAATTAGATAATTCATTCATAAAACTGATTTTTGTTGCCAACATGGCATTAGCTGCATATTTGGTTAATTCAGCAGACCGAATATCCATAGAAATCACGCGTTCATGATTCCTGTTAAAAGGTGCATACAATGCTTTTAATAACTCTGTTGTTCTTGGGTTATCTGTTCCAACAATAATTCTATCTGGTTTCATAAAATCATCAATTGCAGATCCCTCTTTAAGAAACTCTGGATTAGAAACAACATCAAATTCAGTATGTCCATCTCTAGCAATTAATGTTTGCTTGATTTTTTCTTTAACCTTATCTGCTGTTCCTACCGGTACTGTTGATTTATTTATAACGACAGTATATTCGTTCATATAGGTAGCTATAGTTTCTGCAACAGCTAAAACATATTGTAAATCTGCAGATCCATCTTCATCTGGCGGTGTCCCTACAGCTATAAATTGATATGTGCCATGCTCAACAGCTTGTTTGGCATCAGTTGTAAAGTGCAGCCTTCCTGCTGCCTGACTTTCCTTAACCATGGCGTCTAAACCAGGCTCATAAATAGGAATATTTCCTTTTACTAGCTCATCGATTTTATTTTGGTCGACATCTACACACACAACATCATTGCCAACTTCTGCTAAACATACACCTGTTACTAAGCCAACATAACCAGACCCAAATACAGTTACTTTCATTTTGATAATTTCCTTGTGAACAGAATTATTCTAAAAACCTTTAGAAAACATTACGTAAATTGGAATCATTTTACCATTAAAATGATTCCATTTTTTACAAAAACAATAAAAACCTTTAATATTATAGGTAATGTTTTTTAAAACAGCTATTAATTATCTTTTTCTATTTATCCTTAGTTACTTTTGTGAAGGGGGATGTTCATCCCAAGTATATGCTGCCTCAATAGCTGCTACAGAAAAACAAAATATAGTTATTAATAGATCAAAAAACGATCAACTGACAAACAACCATCTAAATTCAAGTCAACTAATTAATAATACAATTTATACTTCTATTAACCTCATCCAGCCATCTGACTTTACTTATTCACCCAAAACAAGTGATTCTCATGCTATGTCGGGCAGCGCTCGCCCCCTTTTATATAAGAGCCTATACAATCAAGGGAAAATATTTTTTATTAAAAACAATGACAATGAAGTGCTACAAAACTCTATAATCTTTCTTAGCCAGTCGAAACAGTTTATTAAAGAAACAGATATTATGCTTCACGATTTATCTGAAAACATATTAACTTCTTTAAATATAGTAACCGCCAATAATAAAGACCTACTTTCACAACAAGAAACTCAATATTTAACTACCTTTAACAACAAAGACTCTAGGTATAGAACAAATGCCCCTAGGTCACAACATTTTTATTCTAAAAATAATTATAGCAATCAAACCCTATATAAATTAATATTCAATAAACAAAACTTCTATTACTTATTTACTTTAGTTGTATTTATCTATATTACAAAAAGAATTGTTAACGTAATGTTTCTAAAAAAACAATATGATATTCAAAACCGCAGATAACCTCACTTAATTAATTTTAGTTATCATCTTTATCTTTAGACTCTTTAATAGATAACTGCAAAGCCAACCTCTCCTTCTCCAACTCTAACAACTCAATTTCTCTTTTAAGATATATATCAGCTTTTTTCCTAGCACTAAAACTTTCTTCTTGCATAGCTAAACGCTGTATCTCATAACGTTTTTTATAACCTACATCGGCATCAAATTCTTGCTGCTTTTGCTTATGCTTTAGATGCAACTCTTTCTCGTGTATTTTATCTTTTACTTCTCGCCAACTGGCTTGTTCTGTCTCATACTTAACAATATCAGCTGCCAATTCTTTTTCTTTTAATTTCGCCTGATGCTGAATTAATTCAGCTTTCTCTTGTTGCTCTTGATCTCTTATTAATGATTGCTGATTTTGTTTTTCTTTTAACTCAACAACTAAAGCCATTTCTTTTAATTGACTAGCCTGCTTTATTTTATCAGCATGCATTTTTTTCTTAATTTCGAACTGATCTTGTTGCTGCTGAGCCTTTTCTTCTAATAACTGCTTAATATTTTCGGCTTGCATGGCTTGTTTTGTTCGTTCAAGCTCAGCTAATTCATTTATTTTGTGTAATTGTGCTCTTTTATGTTCTAATTTTTGCTTATCTCTTAGCTGTTGCTGCCTAAAGACTTCATCCCTTTCTTGCTCGTTAAACTCAAAGCTTTTCTTAAGCACGGAAAGATAAACACTTTCTTTAGCAAATTCCACATCAGGAAATTCTTTAAAACTTGGCTTTAATTGACAAACCACTTCTGACTGAATATCTTTTAAAATCAGCATTTCACTAATTAGAGAACAAATTTTCTTCTCTGTAGACTCCAACCCTTTCTGCACCCACGCACCATCAGATAGGTTTAATAATTCCCTGTTTATAAAATCAAATGCCAAATCATGGTATGAGTTTTTAATATGCTCATTTAATTCAGACAAAATTTCTCTGTGACTAAGTGCATATTTAACGGTTGCCTGAAAACGAACATCCAAAACAATATCAATAGTACAAAACCCATCATAAAGCTTTACTTGCTCACTACTTTGCCATTCTTCAACAGGTAAGGGATAAACAGTATGATAAAAACGTTTTACAAAATTTTGTGGTCGTAAGAAAAGCTTGGTATAAGGACCAAATTTACTGTGTACAACCTGTCGATCCACTTCAAAGCCTGCATCCCAGTATTCATCATCAGCAACAGTCTGATTATCTGAAGATAAAGACATTAACCAACTATCAATTTCTGTTTTAGAATTATGCATCTGTCTGAACCTGCTCTGTATTTAATGCAGCTATTTTTAACTGATTAATTTTTTCAGACATTTTCTCAGCAATTAAAGGATAAAGGTTTGGTGAAAACTCAACGGTTCTATGATCAATTTTCCGCAAGAAACCTCGATTTAGCAATAAACCAACAGCAAACATCCTTGACCAATCTGAATATCGCCTCGCTTTTTCTAACTCAGTTTTTTCAATCACCATTTGCAATTCATCATTCTCATTAATAGTGAAATCTGTAAACTGCCTTAAACATTCAAAAACCAACTGTTCTTCTTCTGATGTTAAAGGTCCAGGAGCGGTAAACTCAAGTCTATAAGATAATAAAACGGTAAAAAAATCGACCATTGCAGCACAAATAAAGGCAAATACAGAAAAACCTTTCCACATTGAAACGGATGGATTTACATCTTCAGTATATTGCTTATAGGTCATTAACAATGGGGCTTCGGGTAGCCCTATACCAATTGCACTTGATAGCTGGCTCACTTGCAATTGCACACCTTGATAAAAACTTAATACTTGCGAATAAGAGGCTTCAAGATCCTTAGCTATATCCAAGTCACTCAAACTGCCTTGTAACTCTTGAACTTTTTTATCTAATTTAATAAATTCAGCATCTAACGCCTCTTGCTTTGCTTTTTTTGTTTGATAAATTTGATTGTAATGCTTCCAAAAAGGCCCCTCACCCACTTGGTTTCTATATCCAGCAGCAATTAATGGATGAGTACCAAAATAAGCTTGTGATACTTCAGTAGATGCCAACTTAAGTTCTGCATGTTGTTGTTTTAAAATATTTGACTTAACTTTTAAAACCTCACTCACATAACCTTTAATATCGTGACGTATTAAATTAAGACGATTAATATGGATGGTATCTTTTTGTGATATTTCATAGAATTTGAAATAAGAAAAGGAAACTGAAGCCATTAATGCAATAAGTAATGACAATACTACTGAAAAATAACGTATACGATTAGCTTTCCAATGTATCCCTGCCATTTCTAAAGAACAAATAACTACAATTGATTGAATTGCAACGGTTATAACTAAAGCAATCCAAGGGGTAATAAAATGCGACAAGCCATAATATGTTGTAAAGCCTGAAGCCACACTTAACATTAAAACAATGGGTATTGTCCATATTCTAAGCATCCCTACAAACAAGGTTTGAATAGTATTGATTAAATAACCTACGCCAGCAGATTTTGTGCCTGATTTTTTATTATTATTTGACATATTTATACTACGTTAACGGGTATAAAGTTAACTTTCTCGCTCATCATTTATATACACGGTTTCACTCAATATCAAACCATCCTGATTCCAGATGGTTACGATGCCTTCCCTTTTTCCATTAACAAACTTCCCTTCAACTTTTTTCTGACCATTTGCATGCCAGTCGACCCATAATCCGTGTTTAATACCATTTTTGTAGTATTTTTCTATGATTTGTTGTCCGCAATCATTCCACCATGTCCACAAGGCTTCTTGCTTACCTATACTATAAAGCCCTTCGCTCTCTTTACGACCATTTAAATGCCATGCAGAATAAAGCCCTTCAGCCAAACCATCTTTATAATGCACCTCTTTTTCTACCTGGCCATTTGCGTAACGTGAAATAAATTTCCCCGTAAAAGGTTGATCATGACTGGGTTCATAATGACAACCTTCTCGCTCAATCAATCTATTAACCACCCTACTAACAACTTCTTTCCCACACTCTGGGCAGAAGTTAACTTCACCAATTTCTGGTAATTTTGTACCACAATTATGACAAAACATTTATTAATTCTCCTTAGACACTAAATCGAAAATCATCTCGCCAGCATTATAGTTTCCCTGCCATTTTTTCTTACCTGTCGTTTCCCAAGCTACCCAAGAACCTTCTTGCACTCCATTTTCCCAATGGCCTTTAGAATACATTTGGCCATTTTCATACCACATAGTTTCGCATCCGTTCTTTTTTCCTTGAGTATAAACGACCTCACCTTCTTTCTGTCCATTAGCGTACCAAGAAACCCACATCCCATGTAAGACACCTTTGGACCACGTTACTTCAGTTTTCTTTTGACCATTTTCAAACCATTCAATTTCTAATCCATCAAATACATTATTTATATATCTAACTTCCTGAGCTGTACTGCCATCTTCATACCAATATCGCCATGTACCATGCCCTAAACCTTGATTAAAAGTCTCTTCATGCTTTTTTTGTCCATTACAATAGTAACTTACTCCAGACCCACTATATGGCTTACCTTCATGACAGATAACATTATTTATTTTCTGTAACTTATTGTAATCAACAACTTTTACAAAAACTTTATTTCCACATTCTGTACAAAAATTTGCACTAACGAGCAATTGACATCCACATTTGCAACAAAACATTACAATTCCTTCTACATATTCAAGGTGTGTACCAGTATAATTCAACACTTTAATGATGGAAACTAAAAAGAGGATAAGAAATTGCCAAAAGCGAGTGATTTAAAACAAGGGTCTGCAATAGAAATTAACGGCGAACCTTATGCAGTCAAAAAAATTGAAGTAAGAAACCCTACTTCTCGCGGTGCATCAACTTTATATAAGATTCGTTTTGCTCATATGAAAACCAAGCAAAAACTTGATGAAAGCTATAAAGGTGATGATTTTCTTAAAGAAGCTGACTGTTCTAAATTAATGGTTCAATATTCTTATCAAGATGGTGAAAGCTATACTTTTATGAACCTTGAAACTTATGAACAATACACATTAAATGCTGAAGATATTGACGGACAAGTTCAATACCTTACTGAAGGTTTAGAAGGTATTCTTATATTATTATTAGATGATGCGCCTTTAGGCATTGAACTACCCACCACTGTTAGTCTAGAAATTGTTGAAACACCGCCAGCAATGAAAGGTGCTAGTGCCACTAACAGAACAAAACCAGCACAACTAACAACAGGACTTGAAGTTCAAGTACCAGAGTACATAGAAACAGGTGAAATTATTAAAGTGAATACGGACACTGGTAAATACATGTCCCGAGCATAAGCTTTATTTTAATCTCAATAGCTATTTACATATATGTCACAAAACATTTTAAACATCCATCACTCTAGCGTTATTGTAAAAAACACTCAAGAATCACTAAAGTTTTATTGTGGTGTTTTGGGGTTAAATACGCTTGATAGGCCAAACTTCCCTTACGATGGCGCCTGGTTAGAAATAGGCTCACAACAAGTTCACTTATTAGAGCTGCCAAATCCTGATGCTACCACTGGCCGGCCAGAGCATGGAGGCAAAGATAGGCATATTGCTTTTTATGTATTAAACCTAGACTTAATCAAACAAGCACTAGACAAAGCCGAGAAAAAATATACCTTAAGTGCCTCTGGCCGTAAGGCTTTATTTTGCCGAGATATTGATGGAAATGCATTAGAGTTTATTGAAAAACCAGATTAACGTACTTATATAAAGCCTATCAATATGACCCAGCCTGTCTTAGCAAGTGACTACACAATTGTATTTACAAATAAAGAATACATAGAACTTCAATTAATAGGCGACTGGGTTTTAGGTAATACCTTACCTAATCTAAATAACATTCTAGAAAAGCTATTTACACAACCTAGCTTAAAACAAGTTGTTATCAATTGTGAATCACTTGGGAAATGGGATAGTCGCTTAGTCTCTTTTATTTTATTATTAAC
>Ga0105355_10004150_pt1 | contig 12489 bp, 14 predicted proteins | sample GOMGulsemesocosm_2_FD_83508 | JGI IMG/M metagenome (GOLD analysis project Ga0105355, IMG submission 83508) | Methane-oxidizing microbial communities from mesocosms in the Gulf of Mexico - GOM9C Gulf of Mexico | ecosystem: Environmental > Aquatic > Marine > Cold seeps | place: Gulf of Mexico... | reverse complement strand
GAGCATTCATCAGCGCGTATGGAGCGTTACTTGCAATTGTGTTCTAATCATAACATGATTATTGCAGATTGTACAACGCCAGCAAATTTCTATCACTTGTTAAGAAGACAAATGAAATGGAATTTCAGAAAACCATTAGTGGTATTTACTCCTAAGCGTTTATTGCGTTTACCGGAAGCGGTATCCACTAAGGATGAATTGGTAAATGGAAGTTTCCAAGAAGTTTTAGATGATGTTTCTGTAGATAAAAAGAAAGTAACTTCACTAGTATTCTGTACGGGTAAATTCTATTATGATTTATTAGAAAAACGTACGGAATTAGGAAGAGAGGATGTGGCTTTAGTTCGTATAGAACAATTGTTCCCATTACCTCAAAAGCAACTAGAGGGAATTATAGCAAGTTATCCTAATGTAAGCGATTATGTTTGGGCACAAGAAGAGCCTAAAAACATGGGAGCTTGGGGGTATATGTTAATGAATTTTGAATCAGTTAAGTTGCGTATAGCTTCTAGAAAAGCGTATAGCGCTCCTGCAGCAGGTAGTTCTACACGATCTAAAGCGAGGCATAAAAAAGTAATCGATAGTGTATTTAATACACCAAAGAAATAATAAAATACAACACAGACTATAAATTATATATTATGATTTTAGAAATGAAAGTTCCTTCACCGGGGGAATCAATTACAGAAGTAGAAATTGCAGAATGGTTAGTTGCTGATGGAGATTATGTAGAGAAAGATCAAGCCATAGCAGAAGTAGATTCAGACAAAGCGACTTTAGAATTGCCTGCAGAAGTTAGTGGGGTAATTACACTAAAAGCTGAAGAAGGTGATGCTGTTGCTGTAGGTGAAGTAGTTTGTTTAATTGATACATCAGCAGAAGCTCCTGCTGGAGGTGAAGCAAAGGCTGAAGCTCCAAAAGCTGAAGAGAAAAAAGTGGAAGCACCGAAAGCTGCATCAGCTGATAATAAAACTTACGCAACTGGTACTGCGGCTCCTGCAGCTAAGAAAATCTTAGATGAAAAAGGAATTGCAACTAGTGCTGTTTCTGGAACTGGTCGTGATGGAAGAATAACAAAAGAGGACGCTGTTAAAGCTGTTCCTTCTATGGGAACTCCAACAGGTGGGTCTAGAAGTACTGGTCGTAAAAAAATGTCAATGTTACGTCGTAAAGTAGCAGAGCGTTTAGTAGAGGCTAAAAATACTACAGCAATGTTAACTACGTTTAACGAAGCTGATATGAAACCTATTTTCGACTTAAGAAAACAATATAAAGAAGAGTTTAAAACCAAACATGGTGTTGGGCTTGGGTTTATGTCGTTTTTTACAAAAGCAGTTACTAGAGCATTAGAATTATACCCTGATGTAAACTCTATGATTGATGGTAAAGAAATGATTACGTATGATTTCTGTGATATTTCTATTGCAGTATCAGGACCTAAAGGATTAATGGTTCCTGTAATGCGTAATGCTGAAACATTAACATTTAGAGGTGTTGAGGCTGAAATAAAAAGATTAGCATTAAGAGCTCGTGATGGAAAAATTACTGTTGATGAAATGACAGGTGGTACGTTTACAATTTCTAACGGAGGAGTATTCGGATCAATGTTGTCTACGCCAATCATTAACCCACCACAATCTGGTATTTTAGGAATGCACAATATTATTGAGCGTCCTGTTGCTGTTGATGGTCAGGTGGTAATTAGACCAATGATGTACTTAGCATTGTCTTATGATCATAGAATTATCGATGGTAAGGAGTCTGTAGGGTTCTTGGTAGCAATAAAAGAAGCATTAGAAAACCCAGTAGAATTACTAATGGGTGGTGATGTTAAAAAAGCATTAGAATTGTAGTTAATAATTCTAAATAAAGTACAAAAAAAACCGAAGCTGATAGCTTCGGTTTTTTTTGTACTTTATTTAATTGTAGTTAGATATGTTTTCTGGGCCTTCTAGAATTGTTTTAATTACCTGCAGTGTGCCATCTTTTTTGGTGTTAATATGCCATTTGATTAAACATAAAGAGTTATTTTCAATCTCTATTCCGGTAATACTTCTAGGGTGAACACAGCTTCCGTCATTAAACAAGGGTATTTTTCCTGGTTCAGGGAACCGAGGTCTGTGTGTGTGTCCAACAATAGTGAGTATGTTATTGTTGTTGCTAATCCATTTTTTTATCCTGCGTTCAATTTTTATGAGTTCTTTGTGGTTTTTTGCAGGACTTGTGGGGTCGGATATCCCCATTATTTGTAATGGCTTCCATAATACACGAACAAAAAATCTGCTCCATTTCCAGAAGATGTAATTCCACCAGTCAGCTTGGTGTCCATGGGCTAAGAATAGTTCTTTACAGCTGTCGGTATCTCTTAGGACAATAGCTTCGTGGTATTTCAAATTTGGAAATAAATCTTCTTCATTTCCGGTTTTTGGGTTAAAAAAAGTAGCTAAATGTTTCTTTACGTATTTTGGGTTTTTATACACCATGTCATGGTTTCCCCAAATCAAATGCATTCTGTTTTCTAAATGAAACTTTTTTAATAATTCATAGATGTTTCTATGTGCATTAAATATCGTTTTAAAAGATCTATTCTCCCATAATTCATCACCATCACCTAGTTCGCAATATTGAAATCCATTTTCGTAATAATGATTGATTGCGTGTGAATATATGTTTCTGTTGTTTGCAAAGTCATCAGCAAAACTATTATCTCCTCTATGACAATCACTAAATAATATGAATTTATCTTCTTTGGTAAATTCAATTACTTTGGCTTGTTTGTGAGCTCTAGTAAGTCTTGAGTTTGATGACATTGTTAGGTTTTAACTTGTTGAGTTAAAGGTATTAAAAAAGCCCTTCAATTTGAAGAGCTTTTTTAAATATTTATTGATAAGAGTGGATTGCCAAATGTGGCTTATTTCACATCAATTCGGTTTGAGTGAGATAATTAAATGAGCTTTAAACTCTATTTAAAAGCGTTTAATCCAGTAACATCCATACCTGTAATTAGTAGGTGGATATCATGAGTACCTTCGTATGTAATGACAGATTCTAAGTTCATTGAGTGACGCATAATGCTGTATTCACCACTAATACCCATTCCTCCAAGCATCTGACGCGCTTCACGAGCAATGTTAATAGCCATATCAACATTATTACGTTTGGCCATAGAAATTTGAGCAGAGGTTGCTTTCCCTTCATTACGTAATACTCCTAAACGCCATGTTAATAATTGTGCTTTTGTGATTTCTGTAATCATTTCAGCTAGTTTCTTTTGTTGCAATTGGAACTGTCCAATTGGTTTCCCGAATTGGATACGTTCTTTTGAATATCTTAAAGCAGTATCATAACAGTCCATTGCTGCTCCAATAACTCCCCAAGCAATACCATAACGAGCAGAATCTAAACAACCTAACGGTGCTCCTAATCCTGATTTGTTTGGTAATAAGTTTTCTTTAGGAACTTTTACGTTGTCAAAAATTAATTCTCCAGTAGCTGAAGCTCTTAATGACCATTTGTTGTGTGTTTCTGGAGTTGTAAACCCTTCCATTCCACGCTCAACAATTAAACCATGGATACGTCCTTCTTCATTTTTAGCCCATACAACTGCAACTTGTGCAAATGGTGCGTTAGAAATCCACATTTTAGCACCATTTAAAAGGTAATGGTCTCCCATGTCTTTAAAGTTGGTAACCATTCCTCCAGGGTTTGATCCGTGATCAGGTTCTGTTAAACCAAAACATCCTAACCATTCACCAGAAGCTAATTTTGGTAAATATTTGTTACGCTGTTCTTCATTACCATATTTCCAAATAGGATACATTACTAAAGAAGATTGAACTGATGCTGTTGAACGAACTCCAGAATCTCCTCTTTCAATTTCTTGCATAATTAAACCATAAGAAATTTGATCTAATCCAGCTCCACCATATTCTTCAGGGATATAAGGTCCGAAAGCACCAATACCAGCTAAACCACTTACGATTTGTTTAGGGAATTCAGCCTTTTGTGCGTAATCCTCTATAATAGGTGATACATCACGCTTTACCCATTCACGGGCAGCGTCACGAACTAACTTGTGCTCTTCTGTTAATAAATCATCTAATTGATAATAATCCGGGGCTTGAAATAAATCTGGTTTCATTTGTTGATTTTTGTATAGTTAATGATTTTAAGCTGAACGAGTCAGTATAATCATGTTTTATGTTTAAAGATTTGGAAAACAAATGTAGCTAATGAATTGTAACAAAACAACTTGATAATGTTATTTTTTAAATCAGCCAGTTGGGCAAAACGATGATGTATGGTAGTGCAATTGTCTTAGATTGCTTTTTTGGTCACTTTTAGGTTAGGTTATAAATTTTACCTACTTACATTTTTAAATAAAAATCCTTAGTTAAATTAATATAGTCCTCTGTGTATTGATGTCTATTTAATTCGATAATTAATTCAGATGTGTCAATAGTTGTTTTGGTGAAAGAAAACTCCAGCAAGCTTCTTTTTATTTCGGTGGTATTTGAGCCTTTAACCCTTGTTATTCTATTTGGGTATAAGTTCATTTTCTCGGCTATAGAAATAAAATTTGTTTCTTCTGAAAATGGTATAATAAATGATGCTTTTCCATTATCATCTAATAATTTTGCAGTACCATAAAGTAAGTGTTCAAAGGGAAGGGCATCAGTAAATCGTGCTAAGTCTCTTTGTGGATTGTCAGTTTTATAATTTTCAGAATAAAATGGTGGATTTGAAATGATTAAATCGTACTTATCGTCAATTTCTTCTACAAACTCATTAAAACCAGCATGGTAGCAAAATAGTCTATCTCCCCATGGAGAGTTTTCAAAATTTTCAGCAGCTTGTTCAAAAGCATCATCATCAATTTCTATTGCTTCAATAGTTTCTGCATGACTTCTTTGTGCAAGCATTAAGGCTAGTATACCTGTTCCGGTACCAATATCTAATATAGAAAAAGGATTATGATTGATTAGGGTCCATGCACCTAGTAAAACACCATCTGTGCCAATTTTCATTGCACATCTATTTTGGTTAACAGCAAATTCTTTAAAAACAAAAGGGTTGTCCATTTTTTAGTTGTGTTTTTCTATTGAACCTGAGTTTCTTTCTAGTAATAAATTCTTTTGATATTTTCCTTGTACCAGATCAATAATGATTAATACAATGATAATAAAGTAAAATGTAGTTTTACTCATTGGTGTAATTTCGTTTCCGAAAAGGTGTAAGTGAGCTAAATGACCTCCTTCAGAAAGTAACATAATACCAACAACTAGTAATATGAATAGTCCCAATACTTCATACATTCTGTTTTTTTGTAAAAATGCAGAAACCTTGTCAGCCATTACAATCATTAAAACTCCTCCAAGTACAATTGCAATAGTCATAAGGATTAACTGATTGGTGTACTCCATGTCACTAGTTAAAGCCATAGCGCTTAGTATAGAATCAAACGAAAAAACAAGGTTCATAATAACGATCCATGTAATAATAGTGTTTATTGACATTTTCTTTTTGTCGGATTCTTCGTGCTCTTTTATAAGCATCATATGCCAAATCTCTTTTATAGCTGTATAAATAATAAATACTCCACCTAAGAGAACAATTAAACTATGAATGTTAAATTCAAATTCTATGATATTATTATCATGTAAACTAGCAAAAGGGCTTTGGAAATATTGAATTAATGACATTAAGGCAAACAACAAAATAATCCTCAAGATAATTGCTAAGCCAACTCCAGTTTTACGAACAAAACTTTGTTTTTCTTTAGGCGCTTTTTTTGATTCTAAGGAAATATATAATAGGTTGTCAAACCCAAGTACAGCCTGTAATAAAACAAGCATGAATAAAGTGAAAAGGCTATCTAATGTTAAAAGTTCTGCCATTGTTTTTGTATAAAAATTAAAAATGTGATATTCAAATATTCTTTAATTGGTGTCAAATTAATTAGAGTATTTATTGACTTTTAAAGACTGAAAAGTGTTATTTAGAATTTGATCTGTCTGTAGCATTTTTTAGTATTACTATCATATCGTCTTTTAGTGCTATCATTTCTTTCAAATGTTTGTTCTCCTGTTCTAATTCTTTTATTCTATTCTTTTTTTCAGGAGAGGTGTAAGTTTTTTCATCAGTTTTTTCTTCAACCGATGAGATGTTGTCAGTGATAGAGTTGTTGTAATTTACTTTTGTACGATTTTTGTTGAGTTCAGGATGTGTTAATATATCTCCTTTACCTGTAATTAACCAGTGTAGGTTTATTTGTGGATAATTGGCGATTATTTTCTCTATCGCATTTGAGTTTAAGGGAGTATTAATGGCATTGCCTCTAAAACTACCCGAACTCATATCTATTTTTTTATAAAATGCAGATTTGCTTACTTCGTAGTTCTCCGAAATATAATTACATCTTTTCTTTATTGTTGTAAATTTATTACTCATTTTAATTGATATGTGTAAATATATTTACTATATTTATGTTGTTAGTATATATTTGGTGTTAAAATAGCACCACTTTAAAGCAAAAATAAACATTTAAAGTTATTAGTATGACAAATAAACCTAAAGTCAAATCAAAATTTATAAATAAGTCTATAGAGAAAAAGAGATTTTCTCTGCGCTTATCGATTGATTTATATAATGAAATAGAGGCATTAGCTATTAAAGAAAATAGAAGTGTGGCTAATTATATAGAAACTGTTTTACTCGAAAAAATTATTTAAGATGATTACTTATGGATTTAAAAGATGTAAAAATACTGCTGTCTCATTATAGATCTCAATTAAAGTATCTTAATGAAAATAATGATTTGATTTACGAGGAGGATAGAAAACAATTAGAAACACTTTTTGAGTTACGTATAAAAGAGTTTATAGCTAAAGTTGTTAAACTGGAGTGTAATACATAATTAAATAGTAGAAAATATGTATTATAAAATTAATTCTGATTTCCTGTTTTTAAGTAAAACAGATGCTATTGTATGTTTTTATCAAGTTGAACATCATGCAAATTGTTAGCATCAGTTTTCTAATTCTACATACGTTTATAAGTATAAAGTGATGTTTGAACTAAGAATTGCTATAAAACCTGACGGATATAATATATTCAACGATTTATGGATTTGATTTTGATTATTAATAAAATGATTAGTCGGTTATATTTTGAGGTGCTAATTTCAAAGATGTTTTATTTTTATTAATAACAAAAAGACATGACCATATAACCCAACAAGAATCTACTGCAAAAGTGATTTTCTGTATGATTGGAAGGTAATAGAATCCTATTTTAGTTTCAAAAATTAAAAAAACGATTATACTCAATGAAAAACAGAGGTATGCTATTTGTTTTAAGCCTTTATTTTTGAAATGTTGGAGTTCTATAAAAAACGGAATCATTGCAGCTGTACCTAGAATCCCGGTAATTGTTACTATTAAATCATGGTGCTTTGTACACATGAAAATGAATGCAGTCATTGCTGCTATTCCAAAATAAGCAATCAATTTTGTGTTACGATTTTTCACAGGGAATATCTTCGGAAGGATGTGGAAAAAGGAAATCATGGTAAAACTCAGAACCAAATGCGAAATAATTGCCATGAATCGAGCTTTATTTATGACTCCACGTTGAGTTATGGGATCCATAGCATCACATAATAAGTTGTGATAAAAGCTATATCCATCAGCGTTCGGTTGATTAATCGATCCACCTGGATATAATGAGGCGGCAAACGTAAATATTATGATGTATATCCCTAAACCAAATATCGGGAAATAAGGAAGGTATTTGGTTTTATTTTTTTTCATTTGTATTGACTTTGATATAATGATAAGAATATGGTGTTAAAAATTTGTAAGTTATGTATTGTTACTCAAGATATCATCTATTAACTAGAAATTTTACTCTCTTATGAAAGTTTTTCAAGAAAAATTTCTCTTATGCGGATACTAACGGTTTGTGTATGAGTAGTGGTGATAAAATAATACTGCTTTACAGATAAACACAAAAAAGCACAAACCCTATAGTTTGTGCTTTCTTAGCCATTACTTATGCATATTGTTAGTAACGGTTATATTTCCTCTTTCTTTCCATTAGCAAACATACGATAGTATTTATTGTTTTCAATTAGCAAGCCTTCAGATTTTCCACTTGGCCAGTTTTTATGATAATCTTTTGGGTGATGAACATCAATCCCTATAACTTTCCCATTATATACTTTATTTATTTTTGATTGTAGTGTATGCCCAACTATAATAGATTTTGCTTTAAATTTATTAAGTCCGAGATTTATTTGTTCTTGTGTTAAATCATCTTTAAAATAACCTCTATACCAACAAATCCCTGTTTTTGTAGACGTTAGTAACTGTTTAATAGTTTTCTTTTTTTTGGGATAGTAGGGTATGTAATAGTTTGCACGTATAATGGCATTAATTTCATCTAAACTTACTTTAGAAGCTGCAACATCAGGATGTATTCCTCCGTGAGCAAAAAGATTTCCGTTGATGAGTTCTAATGCATTTTTACTTGATAACCATTTACCTAAAAAAGAATTTGGATTATACAATTCACTTTGTATTTTTCCTAATATATTGGCTACGCCAAGATACTTTTCTGCTGAAGCTCTATAATTTCCCTGCATATTTTTTAGTTCGTGATTTCCTATAATAAAGTGAACAAACCCTCCTTGTTCAGTAGCGTCTTGCTCTAATTTATAGATAAACCATAATACTTGTGTTACAGACCAGCCTCTATCAACAAAGTCACCAACCAATACTAAATGTCCTTTTCCAAATGTCCAATTTAAATTAGTATCAATTACTTTACTATTAATTAAAAAATCTCTAAATGTTTTATAGCCCCCTTCAATATCAGAAACTGCAACAATAGGGTTTCCGTCATTATAAGCCGTTTTGGGAATATTAATATTTGATTTTATTTTAAATTCAAAACTTGTGGAATCAATTTGAAAATAGCTAATTGTTGAAATTTCAGAATTAATAGGATATTCTTTTTTATTCACATAAAACCCATCTTTTTTATTTCCTTTCACATAATTTACATTTAAAACACTATCATTTTTATAGAAAACATATGGACCTTCATTACTTATGTTATACATTAAAGGATGATCTGCATAATGTAAAGAAGCACCATGATATAGACCAAATACAACTGCACAAACCCCTAATATTATAATAGTTGATAAAATATGTTTTAAGTATCTTAGTATTCGTTTTTTCATTTCTACTATTTTTGAGTTAATTTTAAGCAAAACTAATTTCAATTTCCTCCTTATTAAAGTAATAGTGATCAACACATAGTTACAAGGGACACAAGAATAGTGTCAATATATAAAGTGCTTTTATCACACTATTAACTAATTTGAATACGCTTATAAGGTTGTTTGTCAACTCTTTTTGAGATGAAGTTATATAACCTTAATTTAGCAGAATGACATTCAATATAAGTAGAAATAAATGGTTCGTAGTTATTAGTGTTGCGTTAGTAGCAGCGTTAATTCCAATACTGATAACTGCTTTTGAATTAATTACAACAGATAAGGAATCTGTTATTTTTTTAGGAGGCTTTCCAACCTCAATCAGTATACTTGTTCTTTTGTATTATGTTCTATTAATTGTTTTAATACTTTTCTGGTTTATAAAACAAGTAATCATTTTTTTTAGGTTAAAAAATGAAAAAGCTAAAACAGAATTACTTCATTTAAAAAATCAAGTAAATCCACACTTCTTTTTTAATACGCTTAATAATTTATACGGTCTTGTTGGGTCAGACACAAAAAAAGCACAAGAGTTAATTCTTAAGCTTTCAGATATGATGCGGTATAGTATTTATGAAGGAGAAAAAGAAGTAGTAACACTTAAAGCAGAAGTTGATTATTTAAATAATTATATTGAGCTTCATAAAATGCGATATCACAAGGAAATTGATATTAAGTTTGAAGCAGAAATTGAAACTGATTATAAAGTGATGCCTTTACTTTTTATTATTCTATTAGAAAATGCTTTTAAACATGGAGTAGAGAACTTAAACAAAGATGCTTATGTTTATATTAATATAAGAGCAAAGGAGAACAAAGTGTTTTTTGAAATAGAAAATAATTTTGATCAAACACTCCCAAAAGAAGACAAGGGAATTGGATTGAAAAATTTAGAACGAAGATTAGAATTGGTGTATCCAAAAAAATATAGCTTATCTTTTTACACAAAAGAAAATAGATACAAAGCTCAATTAACATTGCAGTTATGATTAAATATTTAATTATTGATGATGAATATATAGCGCATGATATTATAAAAGGCTATTGTAATTTATTGCCAAATATGCAGTTAATGAAAAACTGTTATGATGCTTTAGAAGCCATTGAATATTTGAATAGCAAAAACGTTGATTTAATTTTTCTAGATATAAATATGCCAAAACTAAAAGGCTTTGAATTTTTAAAAACACTGTCTTCACCACCAAAAGTAATTGTAACTACAGCGTATAAAGAATTTGCGCTTGAAGGGTACGAATTAAATGTTTCAGATTACTTATTAAAACCATTTGGTTTCGAACGTTTTTTAAAAGCAATAAATAAAACAGTAGGCGCAACCAACAACACGAAGCAATCTATTGTAGATAAAAATGATGATGCTTCAAAAAGTATTTTTCTTCGAAGTAATAATAAATATATTCAAATAACAATTGATGCCATTCAATATATTGAAGCCGCTGGAAACTATACTAAGGTGGTTAGCAACAATGAAATCATTATAGTTAGAGAAAAAATCTCAGCTGTTTTAGAATTATTAAATAATATAGATTTTATCCAAGTTCACAAATCGTTTGCGGTATCAAAAAAGCATATAAAGAGTATTGAAGGTAATCGAATTTTTATTTCTGAAAGTATTATTCCTATAGGTAAAACTTACAAAGTAAATATTATTCAATTACTGAAGTAGTGTGTTAAGTGCGTTGCCGTTTCGGATTATATAAATATTTTACTTTAAGTTTTTCCTAAGTTTCAAAGTGGTTTAATGTCAATTCTTCTTTTGAGTAATAATAATTAAATGAGTAGTTTTTTTTAGAGTTAAATGGTTACTAACTATTCTTCTAAACGTTTTAGTTGTCTTTTAAAATACACAGTATTTGGAGAGGCTTGTTTTTCAGCTAAAGAAAGCCCTTTTTGATAAGCCTTTTTAGCTTCTATTGGTTGGTTTAATCTTTCATATGCTCTAGCCAAACTATTAAAAGCACCAAAAGATTCTGTATGTGTCTTGGTGTTTTGGTGTAGTAACTCTATAGCTAATTTTTCTTGTTTGTCATTAAGCAACATGTTTGCCAAGCGTCTCAAGGTATTTTCAGGGATTAAATTTTCGTTTTGGTATTTGATAGCTCTGTTGGCATAATATGTTTTTAATTGAGGCATTCCTCCGCGATTTGTATAATCATTAAAGCTTGTATAGGTTGGTGATTGGAAATCGTAAAACACTTCCGTAAAACCTTTGTAAATGGTTAAGTAAGGTGTGGTCATGTGAATTTGATTTTCGATAAAATCATATTTCCAACGTAAGGTTTTAGGAGCCTCTTTCTCTAATAATACAACAAATTTGTTCATAGCATCAGTAGCTCTTTCACCTTCAGCTCCTTTATCAGTTAGGGTAAAATATAACGATTTGTTTAAGGTTTTGTTTATGTCAAATAGCGAATGAAATTTCTTTAATAATTCTGAATTGAAAATTTGTATTACTGGACTCGCAGCAATATAATTATCGAATAATGTTGGTTCTGTAGCTAAATAGTTTAAGACAAAAGCTCCGGCCATAGAGTGCCCAAAAATTGTTTTGTGTTTTGAAGTTCTGTAATTTTCAGTTACAAACGGAATTACTTCGTTTATAATATATTTTTTAAAGTTATCTCTTCCACTTCCTAAATCCCTTCCTCTAGTTCCTTCGTTATTTGGAATGGCAACAATAATGCTTTCTGGCATTCTTCCATTTTCTGCTAATAAAGTCGCAGCATTTGTACTATGCGAAAAATGATTGTTTCCGTCTAAAATATAAATTACAGGATATTTTTTATTCGATTCTTTATAACTTTCTGGAGTATGAATCAACAATGTGCGTTCTTCTTTTAGGATAGGCGATTGAATTTTATAGCTATTACCTATCTCCAAAGTGATTTGTTCAGTAACAGGATTTTGTTGCGCTTGACTCGAAGCTATAAATAGTATCGCTAATAGAGTAGTGATTTTTTTAATCATTTTCTTGTTGTTTAATTTTTAACGAAAGTAGAAATAAAGATTAGGATTATATTCTAATTGCGATTAGGTTATAATTACTTTAACAGGAAACGACAATTATTTGTTAAAAACATATGAATCTAAATTTGTTTAAGGTATATAATACTCTATACCTTTTCTAAATTGTTACACAATTCAAATTATTACCAACGTTTAGCTATGAATAGTACGGTGCAGAAAAT
>Ga0105355_10004144_pt1 | contig 12493 bp, 5 predicted proteins | sample GOMGulsemesocosm_2_FD_83508 | JGI IMG/M metagenome (GOLD analysis project Ga0105355, IMG submission 83508) | Methane-oxidizing microbial communities from mesocosms in the Gulf of Mexico - GOM9C Gulf of Mexico | ecosystem: Environmental > Aquatic > Marine > Cold seeps | place: Gulf of Mexico... | reverse complement strand
TGCATGAAATTATCCTTAATTTTTTACGGCTAAAGGAATGATGAAAATGACTTCAGTTCCTTGGTTTTCTTCACTCTTAATTAGTAATTGTCCCGACATGTTGTCGATAGCATCACTGACCACTTTTAAGCCAATACCCGTCCCTGAAGTGGCCGTGGTGTTACTGGCCCGATAAAAGGCTTGTGGTATTTCACTTAACTCGTTGGTGGGAATGCCAATGCCATGGTCCTTGATATTGACCTTTAACATTTTTCCTTCTACGGAAAAGCAACACGTGATAGTGGTGTCAGGGTATGCAAATTTTATTGCATTACCCAACAGATTATCAAGTATGTTAAATAACGAATTGTCAGGCCCTGTAATGGTCGAGTTTTTGTTTAGTGAGTGATACACGGTATACTGAATTGTTAATCTCTTTTCGTTTGTAAGATTATCAAATACCTGTTTAACTTGTTTGAATGTATCAATAATATAAATCGGCTGATGGTTGTTTTTGTCATTATCTAAGCTGTTGCCTTTGCCCAGTAACAGTATTTCATCAACCTTAGCTGTTAAATTCTGTTGAACTAGGCCCATTTTTTCGAGCTTCCTCAGTATGGCGTGTTTGTCTAGTTCTCCATCCTTGTTTAATTGGCGTCTCAGTTGTCCTATGAAGCTTTGTTGTGCAGATATGGGTGACTTCATGCTATGTTGAATTTGCAGATAAAGCTGCTGCTGAGATCTGAGGTTATCCTTAAGTTTTTGTTTTTGCTGTTCAATCAAGGTGTTTTTAATGCTAAGTATCTTTGAGTGTTTTTTCAAGAAATAGTGTCGGTAGATAAAATAAAGTAAGGTTATGCTTGCAGACAAATAACACAATAAAGCCCACCAAGATAGCAATGGGTGTATGGCTTTGGTTACAAAAACATTACACTTATTCAGGCATTGAGGGTGGTTGGTATTATCGTGTAATTGTATTTTATGCTCGCCGGCACTTATCATCGATAAATCAAGTTGGCCGTTGCTTAACCCATACTCTTTTTCTAGCCTTTGGTTACTCAAAGCAAAATATGGATTGCTCAAGTAAAGGATAAAGTTATTAGTCTGCCAATCGAGCTCAAAATTCTGCTGTATAAACAGCGGTTTTTCATGTTGGCTCAGTGTTGACTTATTCCATAATGATATGAATTGATGGTCAAGTTGAATACTACTGATGACGGGGGCTAGGGACTCTTTAAATGTGGTTAAATTTTGCGGGTTAATAATGCTTAGGCCAGATATGCCGCCAAACAACAATGTACCATCAACCCTTTTAAGTGCTGCCCATGCATTGTATTCAATGTCCGAAAACCCATCTTCTGGACCATATATTACAATTTGTTTACTGATAGGGTTATATCGGTATAAACCTTTGTTTGAGCTGAACCAGATTGACTCATCGTTTTCAAGCAAAATTGTATATGCATTGCCTTCAGTTATTCCCAAGTAGTTAAAACTAGAACTTGTTGGATTATATGTATAAACACCACCGGATGTAGCCAGCCAAACCGTACCCGCTGGGTCTTGGTTTATCGCAAAAACCCAGTCAGATCCTAATTTTGAATTTTCTCGATTATAGTTAATAAAATGACCTTGTTTAGTCAGGATGCTAAGGCCACCTGCTGTTCCTACCCACAGTTGATCATTAACTTTGTTAAGAGTATAAATTTCATGATGTACTAACCCTTGTTCTTTATTCCAATACTGCCAGTGGTCGTTTTTAATATTGTACTTAAATAGACCATAGCTGCTACCAATCCAAAGTGTATCGTTGTCAGTTGCTAAAAGTGAATAGATATAAGTGTCTAAGCCATCAATTGGAGAGTTATGTTTATTTAAGAGCTTTATGTCAGATAGGTTATTTTTATTAACCTGAAATAAGCCTTCTTTGGTCCCAATCCAAGCATAATTTTTAGTCATTGCAATTGCATATACAGATTGGCCCCGCAATTCATCAATAACAACTTGTTGACCATTATTCTTTATAATTGTTATTCCGTTGCGGCTACCAAGCCAAAGGTTATGCTGCTCATCCTCCTGAATATTCAGAATGTAATTTGATTGACTATTTGAGTTTAAAGCTCTTAATACAGTTGTCTGATTGCGAAAAATGTTAGAAACAGATAGTCCCTTATTGGTACCAACCCAGATCCTACCTTGCTGATCGGTTAAGATGGAGCGAACTGTGTTACTAAGTAATGCATGAGTTGTATGAAGATGATTGTAAAATGAATGCCAACTTACCGCGTTATCGGCAGATCCTAATATTGGGTTGATACTGCGGTTGACACCATCTTGCGTGGCAATCCAAAGGTAGCCCTTATTGTCTTGAGCGATGGCTGTTATTTTATTGCTCGATAATGAAGACCTGTTTGCGGTTTTGGCACTAAAAAAACGGGTAAACTTATTTGTCGTACCGGTGTATTTATTCAGTCCATAGCTAGTGCCAACCCATACTTGATCATCTTTATCTAAAAATAGACTGCGAATATCGTTGCTTGATAGTTGTGTTGGCTGGCTTGAACTGGCTTCAAAATTTATCACTTTTTTGGTGTTTAGATCCAGTGTATAGAGACCATTAATCGTCCCTATCCAGACTTTATTCTGGTCGGGTTGATATAAAATGTCCCGTGTATCGCTAGTACAATAACCTTTGTCAATCCGTCTTGATTTCAAGCAGATAGTGTTCTTAACATCTATGTGTTTTTTTATTTTTTTAGTTAATTTATCAAGAGTGTAGATCCCTTTCACTGTACCAAGCCAGATTGTTCCATTTACCTGACTAATCGCGCTCACTCTAAAAGTGATGTTTTCATAATAAGATTTATTTCCAGTAGCTAAATCTAGCGAAACTAAGCCTTCAGTAGTGCCAATAAACAAGATGTTATCGATGATTTTTAGTGCTTTAATATAACGATATCGTGGGATAGTTGCCGGACTCAGTTTAACTAATTCAGCCTTGCGACCATCGAAACGATGCAGCCCGTCTTGGGTACCTAACCAGGTAAAACCATACTGATCTCTTTCTATCGCGTAGATCGATGATTGATTGAGCCCGCTTTCCAGAGTCACATTATCGAAATAGAGGTCTTGCTGGTATTGAGCATATAGGGGAAAAGCGCAGCCACAAACCAGCAACCAAAAGGTAATTAAAATCCATTTTGAGCCCATAACTTTACCAACCTTTAGTTTTACAACAATGCGTGACCTAAATGTAACATTTTTTAGTGGATTATTTGAACGATAGTTGAAGGTTTTGTAAGTCTATTGTGAATTCGTAGCGATTCATTGTTTATATTTGTTGTTTCTTGGGAGGAATTGATTGCCAAACCCTTAATTCATCCTATTAATATGAGTGTTTTGCAGGGGTATTGGCCGTATGGTAGTTTTGCCTTTGGACTCTTGCCGTGTTTCGTGAAGTTAAAACTGAAGTCAGCTATCTACCAAGCCCTCAAAAATCAATTGGAATTGTTTATGCCTTTTAAAAATATCATTTTTATTGCTTTTTTTATCGTATTACTTTCAGGGTGTGGTGACTCTAATACCGAAGCCCCTATCACGAATGAATTAACAGTATCAGGTGTAGCCCAACTAGGACTAATCTCAGGTGCAACTGTTAAGCTATTAAAGCTGCCTGAAATGAGCTTACTTGCTGAAACAACAACCTCATCTGATAGTGTAAACTATGGTGCGTTTAGCTTTGTAAATGTGATTTTGTCAGAGCAAGACTATTACTTAATTGAAGTCAGTGGTGGTGTTGATACCGACCCCAATGATGATGGTATAGTCATTGATGAGGAAAGCATCGAAGTACAAGGCAAGGTAAGAGCTATTGTTACAGGGCTGCAGCTAACTAAAAATACCATTAGGGTAACAGCGTTATCTGATTTGCAAGCACTTTTCATTAAATCAGATTCAAATGTGTATGATCTCACCGATCCACTTTTACTTGATAAGTTCACGACCAGTCTTATTCAAGATATCAATGAAGATGGTTTAACAAATGCTGATGATTTGCTTCTTTTCAACCCGCTTTTACACCAACAAAAACTTAAAGTTAATTATCTTGATATTATAAATGGGCATATTACAAATATACATAATAACCTTGAAGATGATAAGAAACTCTATGACTTGTTAACTTTATTATCGCCAACAATACACATTAAAAATGGTGTTTTTCAAAAAACACCCTTCGCATTGAGCCCTTCACTTTCTTCATTTCCTAGTTCATTAACGGCTCAATGGTTATTGGATGGGGTAGTTTTCGATCCACTAGATACACCAGAAATCACAACATCAGGTAGCAAGCAAGTATCAGTTAATTTATTGAAAGATGGGATGTTGGTTAAAACATTGAATGCCATTATAACTGCTTATAGTACAGATCTGCTCGTAGAACAAACAATTACAGTTGACGTTGGGGGAGTCATTGCTCTCAATGATGATAATTTACATGCAAGTTTAGTGGGTACAAAAGTTATCATTCCAGTCGGGGCTTTGTCTCAGCAAGAAGTTATCAGCATTAATAAAAACAGTGCTTTAAATATCCCTAACATTAATGGTGCAATCAGTCCTGTTGTTACCTTTGAACCTTCCGGCTTACATTTTGTTACACCAGTCACTATCGCGATACCTCTTAATGAAGGTGCCCATATTCCAGATATTAGTAAGGTAAGAATTGCTCGTACAGATGAGAATGGTGTTATTGACTATCTTAACCCTTTAAAATTTAATGACGACAAATCTTTGCTATATTTTGAAACCGACCATTTTAGTAGCTATATAATTATCAATGAAGAAATTAAGGATGCCCTTGTTGATGGGTGGGGGGATCCTCTTTTAAAAAGTATCGTAAAAGACATAGAGAAACGTTTTCCGAATGGTTATCAAGATATTTCGAATTCTGACTGGGTATCTTATTTATCAACTGAAATAGGAGCTGTTGGTAGTGGTGATGATAGATCAGCATTAACTGTTTTCGATGCCTATCAATCGTTTAAAACCGCAGTGGAAGTTAACGACGATATAGCACGAAATGAAAAGCCATCAACAGTACTAGATGGCCCGTATAGAGGTTACGCCGAAGCATTTAAAAAAATGTATGGTAGTAATGTTTCTCCCAAAGGGGGAGTAATGGAAGAATGGGAATTTGCTCAAAAAATGATTGAGAACCCAATATCTATGCTTTTAGAGCAAGCTGAAAAGCAATACTTTACTCATCCCACATTAACACAAGCATATTTAGAATTTAAAAGTACAGAAGATACCTTTGAATCAGCCTCAGACTCCGTTGAGTCTATCTTTAACAATCGTTTTCCAATTGACTTCAGTCAAGGCAATGCGATCAGTAAAATCATGAGTCTTTATAAAGAATCCATACTTTCAGTTGGCGGGGAAATAGTGTCTCAGGTTAGTGACATAAAAATAAACTGGCAGATTGAGCGTTACTTTGATTTCCGTAAGAATGACAGTGCAGATAACATGTTTTCTCAACTTATGTATGATGGTAATATCAGTGGATGGAATATAAAGTCTGGGTGGTTTTCTCCTTCGCCCTATACTCCCTCAGGTAGTCCACCAGATAACTTCTGGCAAATGGTTGAGGCAATGTATCTTCATAGTCTTAGTGTCCAAACAGAGCAGCAAAAGTTAAAAAAATTACTTGATGCGGCAATTAATTTAAGTACATTGAAGAAGCCTGCAGATTCGCATTTTTTACAGTCATATCAAGTTAATGGTGGCGCTATAATCACGTTGGACGGAAAATATGATAACAGGACTATTGAAGTTTCTGCTCAACCCAATGAAAGCTTTGTCATAACATTCACTGAAAGGGCTGTAGCTGACGCTGATAGTGATTATATCAAAAATTTTGCACCGGAATTTGTGATCAACTCATTACCTAAAAAATGTTGGAGCTGTGGTGATGATCTTTCAGGTTTAACCTATGAATTTAATGGAGGTTATAATGGACCTGGGGGGACCACCTCTACTGTGGATATAGAATTCACATTCCCTAGCGGTTCACAAGTGCTTGATTATGAGATTTATTTTAAATATAAGGAATCGGTACTGGTTGATCTCCTTAATGGTGGGCGGAAGTTCACCATCAAAAGAAAAATGCCTAATTCTGCACCTATTGTTAGTTTATCTACAAACAGCGATACAGATTTCACTGAAGAACAACCAATTAGTGTTACTGCTTTAGCACACGACGATGATGGTGATGAGGTAACCTATTCATGGCAATTGCTTTCTGATCTAGATATAGAGTACTCAACTGATGGAGGTCAACTTGATTTTGTTGCGCCAATCGTTAGTGTTAGTGAGACGGTTACAGTGGTTGTAACAGTTACCGATAGCGGCGATGCAACATCTAGTGACAGCATAGATTTAATAATTCACCCCAAAGAAGATATTCCCACCGTCAACGCGGGAGTTAACCAAACGGTCATTTCAGGAAATCCAGTAACCTTAAAAGCCACTGCAACGAACAGTACGGGCACATACCTGTGGGAGAAAATCTCTAGCCGGGTGATTGAGATTTCAGATTACAACCAACAGTCAATTAGCTTTACAGCGCCTGATGTTACAGAGCAGACAGATATATTATTTAAAGTGACTGTTATTGACCAAAACGGCATTGAAGCCTTCGACGGAGTAATAGTTACTATTAACCCTGTAGTCGTAGGCAGCCCTAGTGTTGATGCAGGAGCAGACCAAACCGTGCACTCGGGCAGTCAGGTAGTACTAAATGCCACCGCTACAAATAGTACTGACATGTATGTGTGGGAAAAACTTTCAGGCCCAGTAGTTACAGTGGCTAACTATAATACACAATCCATCAGTTTCAGTGCCCCAGAAACCAACTATTCAGTATTATCATTATCATTTAAAGTGACAGTGATTGGTCTCGATGGTTCCCAAGTTAGTGATGTTATTAATGTGGAGGTATATCCTCCTTCTATCGTCAATACCCCACCAACGGTCAGTGTAGGTGAGGCAATAACAGTTCAATCGGGGCAGCAAAATATTACCTTAACCGCAGTAGCGGCAGATGCTGATGGTAATATTGATAGCTACCTGTGGTCGCAAACATCAGGCACGCCAGTTACGATAACTAATAGTAACGCAGTAACAGCAACGTTCGATGCACCATCTGTGTCAGTAGTAACACCATTATTATTTAAAGTACGCGTTATGGACAACGATGGCGCTAGCGCGCACGCTTCACAATGGGTAACCGTGGAGCCAGCTGCTATTGTTTCCAGTACCGGATTTGACTTCCCATTAGGTGACCGTGGGGTGAGCAACGGCGCACCAACTGCCTTTGCGGAACAAATAAATGGTGAAGTGAATCACACATATTTCGGTGAGTTTGCCGTGACGGATAATTTCACGCGCCAATCAGTTGGTGCCGATACGTCCAAATGGCGCAACGCACAGGATGTGGGCAGCTTCCTCGCGGGCTACGGGCTTCATCCAGGAGAAGACTGGAACTTGGGTGGTGGTAATGACGATGCTGGCGAGCAAGTCTATGCTGTAGCCAATGGTAAAGTCATTGCTATTCGATCATCATTCCTATCGAGCATTAATGCTGGAGCATGGACTATTGTGTTAGAGCATATCATGGAAGATAGTTCTAAGGTTTATAGCTTATACACTCATGTCACAGCGTTAAACCAAACGTCAGGCAGCATTGTAGCAAGTGCTAATGACTTCAGTTTGAGTGTTGGCCAGAATCTTAGTCGAGGTGATGTGATTGGGCGGTTAGCAACAGGCATGACATCAATAAGCACTTCTCACTTGCATTTTGAAATTCGCGACCTAGCCCCATCACCTACGGGTTCTTTGTGGCCATTAGCAAATAATGTTGGTTATTATTCACATGATGGCTCAAAGCCTAGCAATATGAATACAAGTCAAATTGATACTGCGTTTGTTACAATGAACAGCGAAGGCATTATAGACCCCTCCGACTACATTGACTTTAACCGTGCTGGCATGACCGCTAATGTAGACTCTCTTAGTCCACAAACCGCAATATCTGGTCAGTTAACTACTTTCATTATCTCAGGCAGCAATATTCCATCGTCACTGGTGTTAAGCCTCTACGATGCTAATGGTTGTAGTGCAGCGTACGATGTCACAGCAACCTCGGCAAAAATTGATTGTACGCCGGGCGCAACGTTAGGTAATACCCCGTTTTACGCAAAAAACAAATCCTTGGGTATTTTCCTAAAAAATACCCAAGGTCTGACGGTTGAAATAACGCAAGCAGCTTCAGGGCTTGAGGTGTTAGGCATTACTTTTACTGACCTTGCTTTTGCACAATGTGTGCAGGCGGAGGTTACCGACAGTGGTGCAACAAACCTTAGCGATTTGACCTCTCTCGATTGTCAAAATATGGCAATTATCAATGTTGATGAATTAAGCTACATGACAGGGCTAGTTACTTTAGGGTTGAATAACAATAACATTACTACGCTCAACCTCGACAACAGTCCAGACTTGCATGCAGTTGGCATCAGAAATAACCCACTAAGCCAAGCGACAAAAGACTACTTGGCCAGCATCACGTGGATAGCAAACCTGTATTACGATGAAACAACACCAGTAACAACCGGTAAACTCAACGACACCGGCATCACCACCTGCAGTGACGAAACTACCAATGGTTTACCTTGCCCTGTCAGTGGCTTTGAAGGGCAAGATGGCGAATCAGGGCGTGATGTCACGCACAATGATGACAGCGATGGTCATGCTGGCTTTAGCTTCACAAAACTAGATGCTAACGGTAATGATTTAGCGGCGGGTGCAAGCGAGTGGTCTTGTGTACGTGATAACGTCACTGGTTTCATCTGGGAAGTAAAAACAGACGATGGTGGTGTGCGTGATAAAGACAATACCTACACTTGGTATAACTCAACCGGTATAAATGATGGTGGCAGTGCCGGTACTGAAAATGGTGGTAGTTGCCCTGATGGCACTAATTGCGATACCGAAAAGTACGTGCAGGCGGTGAATGGCACTAACCTATGCGGGGCTAATGACTGGCGTTTGCCAGCGCGTGCAACATTGCGCTCTATTGTGGATTATTCTCGCGTTAACCCCGCAATAGATAGTGACTACTTCCCTAATACTCGCAGCAGTTATTATTGGTCGTCGTCGGCCAGTGCTAACTATAGTGGTGGCGCGTGGATCGTCTATTTCGGCGGTGGCGGTGATGACGCCGGCGGCAAGGCCAATATCATTCACGTCAGGTTGGTTCGCGGCGGACAGTGATTTTTGGCGGCGCAGCCGCTTTGTATTAGAGGGAATGTGATGGATTATAAACGATTACCGATCTGGCGAGAAGCTAACTTATTGTTGCTGGCCATAGAGCAAGCGGTGAAGCATTTCCCTAAATATCATAAGTACACGTTAGGCAGTGAGTTGCGCCAAAATGCATTGCGGCTATGCCAAGTAGTGCATCGCGCGGCAACTCGAAAAAGCAATAAGCACAAACTATTACAACAGTTAGTGGAGCTTATTGATGACCTAAAGTTGCGTATCGTGCTAGCCAAAGAATTACACACATTTAAATCTTTTAAGCAGTTTGAATCGGTGGCCAGATTGGCTGTGGGTTTGGGTAAGCAAGCGGGGGGTTGGCTTAGAAAAACGCGAGCAGAATTGTCACAGTGATTACTGTAAGGCAAGCGTCTCTATTCACTGTGCGTCTGGTTCACCTAACTAATGTAAGTCGTTGGGTATAAAAAAGCGCTAACCTACTTCCGAGATGGTTAACCGCAAAACAAGTAACTGGATAAATGTGTGTATTGGTCGTCGTCGGCCAATGCTAACAATAGTAATAACGCGTGGATCGTCAATTTCAACAATGGCAATGATAACACCAACAACAAGAACAATAACAAACACGTCAGGTTGGTTCGCGGCGGAAAGTGATACAGCGTCACCTATTTTTTGTTTGCAGCAAGTCATGAGCGCTTATGTAGCTTGTCGCAAGCAAAAACGCGCAAAGGTGCGCACTTGTTTTTATGAGCAAAGGTTACTTGATAACCTGATTAATACGACCGCCCGTTTGCAAGCCCACACTTGGCAGCCAAAGCCACCGGTTGTTTTTATTGTAAAGCAACCAAAAATGCGCGAAGTGCATGCGGCGCAATTTGAAGATCGCGTGGTTCACCATGTGTTAATCGCATATTTGGAGCCACTGCTTGAGCAAGAGTTTATATTTGACGCTGCCTCCAACAGAAAAAACAAGGGTACACATTTTGCTGTTAATCGTTTACAGCATTTTATGCGGCAGCATAGTGGCAAAGGGTATTTTTTACAGCTCGACATCCGCAATTTTTTTAATAGTATTAATCATGACATATTGCTAGCGCAGTTAGATAAAAAATTATTTAAATGGATGCGCAAGGGGAAAATATCTAACGCGTTGAGGCAAGAATTATCTTGGTTAAGTCGTATCATCATTCAAGCCAACAACACGAAAGATGCGATTATACGAGGCCACGAAGATGATTTTAATCATATACCTGCCCATAAAAGATTAATCAATATGCCGCAGGGGCAAGGGTTACCAATTGGTAACTTGACCAGCCAGTTTTTTGCCAATCTTTACATGAATGAGCTAGATCAATTTGTTAAGCACCAACTAAAGTGCAAGCATTATGTGCGTTACGTCGATGATTTTGTACTGTGTCATTCAGATAAGAAACAGCTGGTTATTTGGCAGCAAAAAATCGAAGCGTTTTTAGATTCAAGGTTGCAACTGACGCTAAAGCAACAGGTTGTGTTGGCCTTTATGCATAATGGTTGCGACTTTTTAGGTTACGTGGTTAAGCCCTATTACAAATTAATTAGAAAACGCGTTATCGGTAATTTCAGACAAAAGATAATGGCACTGCAACAAGCGATGCTCGTAAAAAAACAACGCGGTTGCTTAATTAATGTTGCGCCAGCGCTAGTTAAACAGTTGACTCAAGTGTGCGCTAGTTATTGGGGGCACTTTGGTCAAGGTGACAGTTATCAACTTAAAGGCGCGCTCGTTCAGCGTAGCTTACTACTGCCCCTGCTGTTTGTGCATTCACCAGCACGAGACAAGCTGATTGCAATTTATCAATGCCATAATGTGCTAAGTTTTAGCGCCCAATGGCGCTACTTCCACCAATTTTATGTTAAGGATATACATGTTAAGCAATCCATGGTGCTAATGATGCAATGTGGCTGCCAAGTGGTTGCTAATTTAAATCTGCAATGGAGATTTTTATCACCTTATCAGCATCCACGTTTAATGGGGTTATTCAAATTTAACATTTCAATGTTGAGCTTAATTCGTGAACAATTAGAGGCTGCTGGTCAGAGCTATGTCTTTATTAATGAACAAGGCCAAGCTAGCCGACGCTTGAAAAGACGTCATGTCCGTTTAATTTATTTAGCTCGGTGTCCGAAAACTTTTGCGACATGATTTTAATCATAATTATTTATTTTTGGGAGTATCAATATGGGTACGTTACATAAAAAACACACTTATACAGCATGTGGTTATTTTAATTCTGGCCTGATGAAATCACTAATAACAGTGCTCTGCTTGTCGGCTTTCTCGACATTGAGTATTGCACAAACTTGTAACAGTAGCATTACCAAGGTAGCGCCCGATAACCGCTATGTGATTAGTGATGACACCGTTAATGATACGGCAACCCATTTAATTTGGGCGCGTTGCTCGCAAGGGCAAACGTTTAATAATACTAACCAAGCGTGTGAGGGCAGTATCGGTACGTATCATTGGCAAGATGCTTTGGTGCAAGCCAAAGACAGTGTTTTAGCGGGGAGTTCCGACTGGCGCTTACCTAATTTTAAAGAATTAGCGTCACTCGTCGAAACCGCCTGTTATAACCCGAGTATTAATATCATCGCATTCCCAAATACGGCGTCGAGTGTGTATTGGTCGTCGTCGGCCTATGCTGGCAATAGTAGTAACGCGTGGATCGTCTATTTCGCCGATGGCTATGATGGCCCCTACAGCGGGAACCATCTCAACCACGTCAGGTTGGTTCGCGGCGGACAGTGACTTTGGCGGCGCAGCCGCTTTTGTTTTTAATGACAGTAAAACCAATGTCGCTATGTGTGACAATACGCCTTAGATAAGAAAATCCCAGCGAGTAAGGGGAGTAAACTTACTAAAATTGTTGTAAGTTTAGAACATGTTATTTAGAGTTAATTGTATGCAACGCTGGTTATGCCACCTTATGCTTCAATTCTATGCAAGCTTATGGTGCATTGGGGCAGCTAACTAATTGAAGTTTGGTTATCGCTTATGTCAACTTATGGTGCAAGCGACATCCCTCTGAAAGTCCCTGTTTATAGTATTTTAGCTCAGTATCACGAAATTCATTATATTCATCTGGTATCACAAATCAAGCCTCAGTATCACAGTTTCGGTGTCACACTAGCTGTAACAGAT
>Ga0105355_10004142_pt1 | contig 12499 bp, 10 predicted proteins | sample GOMGulsemesocosm_2_FD_83508 | JGI IMG/M metagenome (GOLD analysis project Ga0105355, IMG submission 83508) | Methane-oxidizing microbial communities from mesocosms in the Gulf of Mexico - GOM9C Gulf of Mexico | ecosystem: Environmental > Aquatic > Marine > Cold seeps | place: Gulf of Mexico... | reverse complement strand
TAAGACAAGGTTATGGCAACTCTTGTCACATGGCGATATTACTACCACTGTTATTGCCCCTGTGCCTTGGTTTCCTTTGAAGTCAAAGATTTTTGGAAAATATGGAGAATATGCTCGGGTCCCTAAACTGGAAATTGTTGATGGGGTGGAAGTCTATCATCCACGTTATTGGGTGATTCCGAAAATAGGGACCAATATCACGCCTTTTTTTTTATATTGGGCGGCAAAAAAAATGGCTCGTAAATTAGCATTTAAGCTTCAGGATGTTGCGTTGATTGATGCTCATTATTGTTACCCTGATGGAGTGGCGGCGGCAAAGCTGGCTAAAACCTTAAATAAACCTTTGGTTATTACGGCCCGTGGTTCGGATATAAATTTAATCCCCGATTATGCAAAACCTAAAAAAATGATAGCTCAGTCATTTGATATTGCTGATGGAATCATAACTGTCAGCGGGGCATTGAAAGAGCGTATCGTAGATGTTTTTAGTGTAAACCCAGAGCATATTAAGGTATTGAGAAATGGCGTTGATACAGCATTTTTCAAGCCATTAGATCGTCAAAAATGCCGTGCTGAGTTGGGAGTACACGGTGATACGTTGTTATCAGTCGGTAACCTGGTTGATATCAAAGGGCATGATCTGGCCATTAAAGCAGTCGCACAATTACGCGATGTTAATCTGTTCATTGCCGGCGATGGTCCTGATCGAGCTAAATTGAAACAGTTATGTCTACAGTTAGGCGTTCAGAGCCGAGTAGTGTTCTTGGGTGTGTTGAATCAAGAACAGCTTATTTGTTATTACAATGCAGCTAATGCCCTGCTACTTTTATCAAGCCGTGAAGGCTTGGCAAATGTGCTCTTGGAGTCGATGGCCTGTGGCACACCTGTTATCGCCTCGTCAGTTGGTGGAACACCTGAAATTGTTCGATCTACAGAGGCTGGAATACTCCTAAATGAGCGAACTGTGGAAAGCGCCATTGAAGGAATCAAAAGCCTCTTTGAAAAGCCACCCGAAAGAGAAGATACGCGACGATACGCTGAGCAATTTGGTTGGAGTGAAACAACTCAAGGGCAGTGTGCATTATTTGATGAAATCATTTCAAAAAAAATAAAAAGTTGATTAATGAAAATGAGTATTGAGCAAGCTCGTAGTAATCGAACTTTCTTGAATGCTGACAAAAGGCAAATGTTAAAAATTAAATTGGTAATAGAGAAGTGTTAACAGTGATAAGTAATACTTTTGTTCAAAGTGAGGCCGAATTGTAAATGATTTATCTGGTTGCGCCTCGTGGTGGTTTTCAACTCTTAGCTTTTAATGGCGTGCTTAAATGAGAGATCTTCTTCTTACGCTGATTATTTTTGGGTTGCTCCCTTATGCGCTAATGCGCCCTCAAATCGGTATTTATGCTTGGAGCTGGTTGAGTTACATGAACCCGCATCGGTTTGCTTGGGGTTTTGCTTATAACTTCCCTTTTGCTCAATCTGTCGCAATGGCTACGCTGCTGGGTATTTTATTTTGGAAGCAGCCAAAACGTATACCGATGAGTGGTTTAACAGCGATCTGGATTACCTTCTTGGTATGGATGTCAATTACTACAGTTTTTTCAATGTATCCAGATGCAGCCTGGATACAGTATGAGAGGGTAGTTAAAATTCAGCTCATTACCTTTTTAACCATGATGGTGATTAAAACGAGGAAAGAACTGAATATTTTGATTTGGATAGTTGCACTTTCCATAGGGTTTTTTGGTATAAAAGGGGGCGTATTTACACTAAAGACTTTTGGAGGTCATCATGTTTGGGGCCCTTCGGGAAGTTATATCGAGGACAATAATGCACTGGCTGTTGCTTTATTGATGGTGCTGCCTTTGTTCTATTATCTGCGCCTTACTACCAAACGTATAATCGTAAGACACTTATTGTTGATAGCAATGCTGTTGATAGTGGTATCTGTTTTTGGTTCTCAGTCTCGGGGGGCTCTCTTAGCAATATGCTGCACTGGTTTCTTTCTTTGGTTGAAAACCTCGGGGAAATTAATTTCCGGCTTTTTAATTATCATTCTCGCGACTGGGACATTTACTTTTATGCCGCAAACCTGGCATGACAGGATGGGTTTAATTGCCAATTATGAACAAGATGATTCTGCTTTGGGAAGACTTGCTGCATGGAAGGTGTCTGTAAATGTTGCAAACGATAAAGTGACTGGAGGAGGTTTTGATTTATGGGGGCAATCAGTTTTTAGGCTTTATAGCGATAACCCAAATGACTGGCACCGAAGCATTGCAGCCCATAGCATATATTTTAGTGTATTAGCTGAACATGGGTGGATTGGGTTGATTCTGTTCTTGCTGATTTATTTAGCTACGTGGCGTATGGCAGCGAAGGTTATTGTGAGAACAAGAAATATTTCGGAGCTAAAATGGGCTTCTGATCTTATGAAAATGTTGCAAGTTTCACTGATTGCGTATGGGTCAGGAGGAGCTTTTCTGCAACTCTCTTATTTTGATTTGCCGTGGCATATTGTCTCCTTTGTGGTTGTAGTCAGCGGAATAACTGGGAACGCTGTTAATAGCGTTCGTATAGAGGAAAATAGCCAACCCTTGTCATCTAAGACAATCAGTTAAATAAGCGGAATTCTTGATAGCATGGCAGATACTAAAAGGGCTCTCATCATCTCCTTTGGGGAGCGTTACTTACTTATACTACTAAAGTTGATGTCATTTGTTGTGCTTGCCCGCCTTCTGACGCCCGAAGATATTGGGATATTTTCTGTAGCCGCAGCATTAATAGGTCTAGCTCATGTGTTGAGAGATTTTGGTGTCGGGTCTTATCTTATTCAGGAGACGGAACTAACAGATGTCAGAATAAGAACAGCTTTTACACTAACACTTTGCGTGGCGATCAGTCTTTTTTTAGGGGTTTACTTTCTAACTCCAGTTATAGCCTCGTTTTATGAGGACGACAGGCTGCAAGACGTACTTTTTTTATTAGCATTTAATTTTTTAATTATTCCATTTAACTCTACGACTTTAGCTGTGTTAAGGAGAAATATGGAGTTTGGTGTGCTTTTTTGGATAAATCTTTGCTCAGCTTTTACTGGTGCCGTTAGTGCAATTGTATTAGCAATGAATGGATTCTCGTACATGAGCCTGGCGTGGTCTTCAATTGCAGCAACCGCAACAATATGCTTGGGCGGTCTTATTTATAGGCGTAACGAATTTTGGTTGCGTCCTACTTTTTCAGAGTGGCGTCGAGTCGCAAGTTTTGGGGCAAAAGCCTCTTTTGCCAACGTGGTCACCGCAATAGCAATGGATATTAATGATTTGGTGATTGGTAAAGTAATGGGGTTTTCATCGGTTGCAATTATTAGCCGCGCCAAAGGGACGATGAATATTTTTCATCAGGATGTCATGGGCGCAATTAGAAACGTAGCCTATCCGACTTTTGCAAAGGCAAATCGTGAAAAATTGGATCTTGAGGAGATTCATACCAGAGCCGTAACGGCTATCACTGCTATTGCGTGGCCATTTTATGGGTTCTTAGCGATATTCCCATTAGAAATAATCAGGGTTTTGTTTGGCAATCAGTGGGATGCTGCAGTTCCCCTTGTGCCATTTTTTTGTTTAGCGGGGGCAATAGCCGCCACATGGAATTTGGTTCTTCCATTATTAATGGCTATGGGAGAAGTCGACACTGTTGTAAAAGCAGAGTTAACAATTCAGATCTTTAGAATTATTGCACTCGTTACCTGTGTCGTTATATTTCAGACTGAGCAATCCTACGCGATAATGTTTATGTTGGTCTATGCATTGTCATTCCCAGTGTTTTATTTCTTTAAACAAAAAAAATTGTCAACAGACTGGAGGCATAGGGTAGAGGGGGGGTTAGAAAACCTTAAATTAACGTGTGTGGCTTTATTATTACCCATAGTTATTAAGGTGCTTCTGATTGAAAATATTCTTCAGGTTAATGAGTACGTTGTTGTAGGTATCGCATCTATTTGCGTTGCTATCGGTTGGTGGTTTGGTTTGGTTATGCTTAACCACCCAGTGTTGGCTGATCCACTTTTTCCCCAAAAAATAAAGCGGTTATTGTTTTTTTATAAGCGAACAAAGGAGTGTTAGATGTGTTTGAAATTTTTCTGTTTATATTTTGTAGTATCGGATTAATTATATTGGCGATGTTGTTCCATAAAGTCCGGAAGCTTCATCTAGCGAGTTATGAATTAGTGGAGAAGGCTCGGTCAACGGATAGCGAAGTTAATGCTTTGTATTCGCAACTACAGTCGTATCTGGACCTGCAGCTTTCACTTGGTTTTGAAAAGCCCTTGCCTATGCTAAGGGGGTGGGCTGGATCACCTGATTTCCTTTTGCTTCTAGCAAACCATGCGATTGAAAAAAAACCTGGTTTAATTGTGGAGTGCAGCTCCGGTAGCTCAACAATTGTGCTAGCCCAAGCTTTAAAAATGAATGGGGGTGGGCATGTTTATAGTTTGGAGCACGATGAAATATATGTGGGAAGAACAAATAACGAATTGCTTAAACACGGGCTTAATGACTATGCGACAGTCCTTTACGCCCCATTAGAGAAAGTTAAGGGGCTTGACGATTATTTTTGGTATTCGACGAACAGGATTCTAGAGTTAATTGGAAATGATACTCTTGATATGTTGGTAGTTGATGGACCTCCATACGATACATGCAGAGAGGCAAGATATCCTGCTTTGCCAGTGTTCCATGATAAATTTTCGGAAGGTTCTAGTATCTTTCTTGATGATGCGAGTAGAGAAGATGAAACTAGTATCGTTAAACAGTGGTTGATTAATTACCCTGATTTTTCTGGCGATTTTTTACCTTTAGAGAAAGGCTGTGCTGTTTTAACAAGAAAAAACTAAAGAAAGAAAACTGTTCAATAGTTGAAGGCGGAAAAATGCTTACTGTTCTAATGGCTACATATAATGGGTCTCATACGTTGCCTCAGGTTCTTGATAAATATAGAAATATGAGAGTTCCTGAGGGAGGGTACAAACTTGTTGTTGTTGATAATGCTAGTGATGATGAGACAATAAAAATTCTCCAGACATATGAACATTTACTTCCATTAACGATATTAAGAATTGAGCAGCGCGGTAAGTGTATTTCTCTTAATTACGGGTTGAATTATGTAGATGGCGATTTAATCGTTTTGACGGACGATGACGCTATTCCTGACGTTAATTGGTTGATTCATTTAAGAAATGCTGCGGACCTACATCCGGAGTTCACAATTTTTGGTGGCAGGATAAAAGCCTTATGGCCTTTCACTCCGCCAGAGTGGTTGTTGGCAACGGTTCCCTTGGGAGTTACTTTCGCTGTTACAGACGAAAAAATTTCTTCTGGAGAAATTAATTCTGGGCTTGTTTGGGGCGCAAATATGGCTGTAAGACGAGAAGTATTTGACGCAGGTTATAAATTTGATGAGAAAATAGGTCCTGCAAAAGGACAGTATAGGATGGGGAGTGAAACAGAATTTACAGCCAGACTGTCTGCTTCAGGGTATAAGTCCTGGTATGTTAAGGAAGCTTTAATAGAGCATATTATCCGCCCTCAGCAAATGGATAAGAATTGGATTGTAAAGAGAGCATATAGATTCGGGAAAGATATTTATTGGAAGGAAAGAGGTAAAATTCCTTCTGAGGTGAAACTGTTATTAGGTGCCCCTCGTTGGAAAATGCGGGAATTGTTATTTTATTACAGTGAGTATATCAAAAGCCTTATCAGCTTTAACTCAACAAGGCTTTTTAAAAGCAGTTGGGAAATACAGTTTCTTAAAGGTTATTACTCTGAATCAATACCTGAAATGTTAAGAAAAAAAGGCTCAAACTAAGATATGCCTGTACAAGGTAAACATATTTTACTAGCTAGTTGTTCTGGTCAGATGGGAGGTATGGAGCTAAGAATGATTCAGGAGGCTAAACTTTTAGTTTCCCTGGGCGCAAAAGTTAGTGTTTTATGTCCTTTTTTTGAAGGGGCTGATCATATGGAGAGGCAGCTTTTTGAGCTTGGAGTACCTCTAATACCTTTCAAGTCACCAGATCTTTTTTCTAATTGGCATTATAGACATATTAATTATCTTAAAGTTATTTTTTCTAAAAGGCTCTTGTCAAATTTACATTTCGACTTAGTTCATATTTTTTTTTCGTGGACTGATCAAGGGCTTGACCCCTTGTATTTGGCAAGTAGAGCAGGTGTTCCTGCAGTTGCAAGTGTTCATAATGCCTTCCCTTATTCCCAATTCTCACACTGGCACCAGAAAAGATTAAGAGAAGCTTTCAAAACGTTTAAAGGGTTTTACGGTGTTTCGAATAGCTCAAAGGTAATGTTCCTTAAGAATTTTGAAAATTATTTCAAATGTGATTCGATTTCTTCTGCTATCTATAATCCCGTCGATACGGATAGATTTCTGCCTGACATACAAGCTAGAAATGCTTTCAGGGGTGCGCATGCTATTGACGATGATACTTTTCTAATTGGATCAATTGGTCGGTTGGATATCCAAAAGCAGCCGTTATCGTTGATTGATGTTTTCAAAGAAGTGAAATCACGCATTCCAAAGTCTCAATTAGTATTAGTTGGCCAAGGAGATTTAGAGGAAAGTGTTCGACAATCGATACAAAAGCACAAGTTAGATGACTCAGTAATACTGCTGGGTTTTCATGACCAAGTTGAAAAAATAATACCTGCGCTAGATGTTCATATGCTACTCAGTCGAAATGAAGGCTTTGGAATTGTAAGCGCTGAAGCGATGTCGTGTGGTGTTCCTGTTATTGGAACAGACGTGCCTGGTACACAGGAAGTCATTGGCGGGTGGGACAGCACAAGATTGGTTCTATTTGGAGATGTTCAAGCAGCCGCAGATGCAATAATTAGAATCGCAGGTCATAGCCTTAAAGAAAAACAAGTTACATCAGAATCAGCCCGTGAATATGCCAAACGTAATTTCAGCTATGAAAAATGGGAAAAAGAATGCCTGAAATTTTATATGGATATTTTTAAAATAATTTAGGTGTTAAACATGAGAATAGGTTTTATTTCATATCCAATGCTTTTTCAGCGAAGAGGTGGGTTACAGGTTCAGATATTAGAATCAATGCATGCTTTGAATAAGCTTGGGGTAAGCGCTACCTACATTGATGTCTTTAATGAAAAATTGGAAGACTTTGATGTTATCCATGTTTTTGGGGCCATTAATGGAAATAATAGGATAATTGAAGCAGCAAAGTCACTTGGAAAACCAACAGTGTTATCTAGTGTTCTTCATCCTCCCTATACAAAGAGCAATGCAAGAGTAGATGAAATTTTAAGTTCTATAATTGCAAAATTAACAAATTGGAGATTGTCGACAAGTTATAGGGAAATAAATGCATGTTTGAAAAAATCTGATCATGTGGTTGCTCTTGGCAAAGGGGAAGTGGATGTTTTACAAAATCATGGTGTTTTAGCTGATAATATCTCCACAATTCCAAATGGGATAGGACAAGCTTTTCACGAATCTTCGCCTCAATTGTTTATTAAAAAATTTAGCCCGACAAATAAGGTTGTTATTTCGGTCGCCTCTATTTCACCCTATAAAAATCAGCTCACTCTTGCCAAAGCAATCTCGGATATTGATTGTCATTTATACTTGATTGGAGACTGTCAGGGAGAACAACAAGAGTACCTACAGCAGTGCATTGAGGTAGCGCCGGGGAAAGTCACTTATGTTGGCTCACTAGACTATAATGATAGGTTATTGCCAAGTGCATACGCAGCTGCAGATGTGTTTGCTTTACCTAGTCAGTCCGAAGTAATGCCAATCAGTGTATTAGAGGCTTTGGCATCTGGCACCCCTGTTGTACTGACAAAAAATCATGGTCATGATATTAAATCAGCTTTTGGCATACTAAAAGAAGTGGAGCCATCGGATGTTATTGCAATACGGGAATCGGTGATGCAATTTTTATCGAATCCTGCTGCTACCAGTACAATTAAAGATACTGTATCTGGGTTTACTTGGCCTGGGGTTGCAAGCCAACTGATAGATGTTTATCAGAGAGTATTATCTGAGATATAAATTATCTCTGTTGTGGCAAGCCCCTAGAAAAATTTATTGAATATAAAATAAATAGCTTTTTCTGGAGGTTAACGGATCAGAAGTCGAGCTAGAAAAAGGTTTGATGATGTATCCCACGGAGTAAATCTAGGAAGTTGATATACGGTAGATTTTTGGTGGGCTTTGCCAACTTCTGTCGTGACGGCTGCATCATACCCCTCTGAGGCTAGCGCTTTAATTTGCCTGTTATGGAAATCTGTAGCAAGTTTTCCATTTGGGTAGGCAAACAGTTTTATTTTATCGGCAGTTATTTTTTCCAATTTTTGTTTGTTTGCTGTTATTTCGATTTTTAGAGATTCATTGTTTAATTTTGCCATGATTGGATGACTGTGGGTGTGTCCTCCGATTTCCATACCTTCTGAATGAAGTAATTGTATATGTTCGGGGTGCATCATCAGTTGAGGAAGATTGGATACCTGATTCGCCAGTGCATCTGCAATTTTTAGCCTTTGCGCTGGCTCTTGGTACTTTAGCTTGGGCAGGATCAATTCTATTGCGTTATTTTTTTCGGCAATACTTTTCACGGGTATTTTTTTTAAATCAAGTTCATTGATAGTGAGGGAGTCTTCTGGCCATAATCTAATGGACTCGATTACTTTGTCGTTCCACATTTGTCCGCCATCAAGCCATGCGCTGGTACAAAAAAAAGTGGCGTGAAAACCAAGTTCTTTCAAAATTGGTAGCGCGTGTGTGGCGTTATCCAGATAGCCATCATCGAAGGTGATGGCGAGGCTACGACGTTTGAGGGTGCCGTTTTTTAGTTGTACGACAGCTTCAGATAATGGGATAACATTAAATACACCCGATATCCACTGCATGTGTTGCCGGAACTGCTGCTGGTCGATTTCCCAGGGGCGCAACGGATCAGCTTCAGGCATAACCCGGTGGTATATCAGGATATTAAGCTTGGGTTCGAATATTTGTAGCAGGTTGGCGGCGAGACGAAATAAAAATTTTGGCATAGTTTTAAGCATTGCCTGCGTCGTGATGGGTGCTCATCCAAAGTTCCAGCATCATCATGATCCAGATTAATTCTCCGTAATAACCTGCATGTCCACTTTCGTGCATTCGAAGCGCTTTATCAATAAAGTCAGGATTGAAGAAGTGGCGTGATTTTAATTTATCTAAACTGTCATGAGCTAGATCATGCAGAGGTTTGTAGTCTTTCATCCAAACCCCAAAGGGTAGGCCAAAGCCGTGTTTTGACTTTGATAGTGTTGATTGCGGCAAAAACTCTTTCATGGCATAGCGGAAGAAATAGCGCAGCTGACCTTTTTTCAGTTTTAAATCTGAAGGAATACCGCAGGAGAAGTCCATCAAACTGTCTGTTAACAGAGGGTAAGCAACCTTAATACCAGCCAATTCGCACATTGAGCTGACTTTGCGTAAATCATTATCGGCGAGAGTAAACTGCCAATCCATGTATAGCATTCGATTAAGCTCTGAGGCCTGCTCTGGTCGATTGTATTGGTTACGTTGCAGGCCGATAGGTGTTTGGGTGTCGACAGTTTCCAAATAACCTTTATCAAAAATTTCCAATGGATCGTGGCGATGTAGGAAGTTATAGATTTGTAGCCGATCAGGTAAAGGTATATCAGCTTGTTTGATGTAATTTTTTGCCTTTGTCGCCAACGGGAATTTGTTGGGAACCGCGTTGATAAGGTGGTCAAATAATCTTTTTCTTAACGCTTTTGGTAGCGCTAAATAATGTTGGTAATGGCGTTGGCTGGCATAGCGTGTGTTACCCGCGAAAAGCTCATCGCCACCATCACCGGCAAGCATAAGTTTGACGCCATTGTCAGCTGCTACCTTTGCACAGTAGTAGGTTGGTATTGCCGAAGAGTTCCCAAAGGGCTCATCGTAGGCGGCTGCAATTTTAGGTATGGCGCTAACGATATCCTCAGGCGTAACAAAATATTCGTGGTGCTTGGTGCCGAAGTGCTTGGCTGTTTTTCTAGCGAAAGGCGTTTCATCGTATTCTTTGGCATTAAAACCAATGGAGTAGGAATGTACGGTTTCAGTTGAGAGTTTACTGGCTACTCCCGTAACAGTTGAACTGTCTAACCCTCCACTGAGAAAGGTGGCGTAGTCAGTTTCGTCGCCAATAGACTCTGTGACTGACTGTCTTAGAATGTCATGCAGATTATCGGATAAAGACTCAGCACTTTGTTCATTGGATTCTGAAAAGCGAGGAACCCAAAAGGGTTCGATGCGGATATTTCCATTTTCATTGATTAGGCTGTGCCCAGGAGGCAGTTTATTAATGTCTGAGTAAATCGAGAATGGCGTGGGGACCATATGAAAATACATGTATGAATAAAGGGCTGTTGGAGAAAGCTCAGATGAAGGTCCTAGAGCAGTGCGTAATTTTGCAAGAGAGGCGCTGATCAGTAATTTGTTGCTGGCTGTTTTGCACCAGTAAAGTCTGTGTACACCAATCCTGTCGCTGACAGTTAAACTATTGTTGTTTTTTGTGTTGGTTAACTGAAGAGAAAAGTGACCCTGAAGACAGTTTAAAAACTGGCTTTTGCTACGACTGTAGAGTTGCGATATTTGTTCAAAAGCTTCGGTTGTGTGAGGGCGCAAAATTTGACCGTCAATATGCCAAACAGGCCTTCCGATATATGTTAAACAAAAGTTTTGGTTGCGAATAACGCGAAGGTGGTCGCCTAAAAAATCTGAGGATGTAATTACTTCATTTAAGGGGGTAACGCCGTAGATATCGGTTGGCATCCTGCTACTGTCCGTACTCAAGTATAAAAGTCCAGTTTAAGCCTATGGAACATAGGCTATGAATAAGAGTGTGGTGATTTATTATGGCGTGGAAGAGTTATTGTATTGGCCAGCGATTGATTTCTTTAAGCTTCCTTGCCAGTTTGGATTTTTTTACGTCGCCATCGTAGGCAATTTTAGCTTGTTCTACGGCATCATCAAATTTCTTTAGGTCGAAATATAATAAGCCTAGGGAATAGTTGATTTCCGGAGGAGCATTTTTAGCGGTCATAGCTCGTTTATAAACGTCGATGGCCATTTTAGGTTGTTTTTTCTTTGTAAGGTAATTTGCATAGAGTTGCATCACCCGAAAATCATTTGGTTTGAACGTCATAGCTCTTTGGAAATAGCATTCAATTGGGGAGTATTGGGCACCTGAAGGCCGTGAAACCTTTAGTTGGTAGCGCATCATGGCGTAGAGGGCTCGGTGATGGTTTGGAAAGGCCCTAAGTGTATAGTCAATATCAAGCGCGATAGGGCCGCTTTTCCCTGAGGATAGAGCTTCTACTTTCTTAGTGAAATGGTGTGCCTCAACTATATTAAGGTGTTTTGAGCGGTGAGAAGAATTTGTATAATCAAATGGTCCGAAGCCTTGTTCCGCACCTGCGCATGGGGCGCCGGTTAAGTCAATGCCAGACCAACCCATGGCATATGCTGACGGCGCGAGCAGAGCAGTAAGCAGGATAAGAAAAGGCTGAAGATACCAGCGTTTTGATTGCTTGGGGTTGCTTGATAATCTATTGCTCTTACTCATGACGGAGAGATCCATTTTGAAGGGATTTAAAATAATCGTTCTCAATATTTTATTACCACTATAAATCAGCACTAGTAGGTTATGACTTTTTCTACCACGAGCATATTTTTGCCACTAGGCGTACTGTGGTTAGCGCCTTCGCCAATACAAACTGCTATCAGAGCTTGTATTCGGGTACAACATTTTCTTTGCAGGATAGATGTAAATATGGGGAGGTAGAGCTCAATGATACCTGTATGTTGCCTGCTTTTATGTATAAAGCTTTGGCAATAACTTTAGCTCCTAATTTTTTATGCGAGTTAATGGAGTGAATATTAAAGCCAGTAATTCTACTGTCAGTCGCTTCGAAGCCGAGATCTTTTAAATAAATATTGGTTTGGTCCCAAAGTTTTGGAAATAGGTAACTAAGCCTCTGCGCTGGGTCAATGTATACGTCAAAATCCCATGCGATTTTATCTGTAGGTTGCGGTGAAAAAATAGCACGAGCTTCGTCTTCAATATAACCGTCTAAAGCTAGCCAAATACAACCTACAAATTTATCGTTCTTCGTGGCCGCTATACACCTATATCCTTGGGTAAATCTTTCTTTTATTACAGTATTTGGTCTAGGTAGTGTTTCAAGTAATTTACAGTTTTTTTCTAGTACCTGAAATTTGAATTTGGAGCCTTTGTGAGGAGGAAGTAGTGGAGTTTGATGGACTTTTTGGCGGACAAACACGTAATAGTATAGGTGGTACTTACGACTGATTTTTTTTATTAATTTAGCTAAAAGGTATAAGAACGAGGTGAATATCCCCATTTCTTTAAAAAGATTGATGGTTTTTTTTATGAATAACGTCATTG
>Ga0105355_10004141_pt1 | contig 12500 bp, 14 predicted proteins | sample GOMGulsemesocosm_2_FD_83508 | JGI IMG/M metagenome (GOLD analysis project Ga0105355, IMG submission 83508) | Methane-oxidizing microbial communities from mesocosms in the Gulf of Mexico - GOM9C Gulf of Mexico | ecosystem: Environmental > Aquatic > Marine > Cold seeps | place: Gulf of Mexico... | reverse complement strand
TATCTTGGCGCGTTTCCAAGAAGATCCTAAGACTGAAGCGATCGTAATGATCGGTGAAATCGGCGGTTCAGCTGAAGAAGAAGCTGCAGCTTACATCAAAGCTAACGTCACTAAGCCTGTTGTCTCTTACATTGCTGGTGTTACTGCACCTGCTGGTAAGCGCATGGGTCATGCTGGTGCGATTATCTCTGGTGGTAAAGGTACTGCTGATGAGAAATTCGCAGCACTTGAAGATGCTGGTGTTAAAACAGTTCGCTCTCTCGCTGAGATCGGATCTGCACTGAAAGAAGTTACTGGTTGGTAATCTCTTCAGTTTAAAAAAGCGGCTTAGGCCGCTTTTTTTTGGTCTAGATAAAGGGGATTTAGCTAAGAGCTAAGAGCTAAGAGCTAAAAACTAAAAGCTATACCCTTTATTGATATAGGTCAGCACGGTATAGCGGCATCGGGAATATAATTCTCACAAATTAAAAATGTGAGGTAATTATGATTCCCAAAATTAATAAAATCTTATACGTATCTGATATAGAAGAGGGTTCACGCCCAGCCTTTCGAATGGCGGTCAGTATTGCAAAACAATATGCTGCTAGTATCACCTTTTTGCATGTTATTGAACCTATTCCCGATTCTGTAAAAGTTACTTTAGAAAGCACTTTATCTGCTGATGCGTATGCTCAGTTACAAAAAGAGGGTGTAGATAATCTAAAGGCGATAATAGAAAGAAGAATACGTGATTTCTGTGAATCTGAACTGGACACGCTTGATTGGCAACCAAAGTTTGATTCGCTATTGGTTGAGGGCGTTGTTCACAAGAAAATTAATGAAGTGGCGCAAGAGCGAAAAATTGATTTGATTGTTATGGGTACACGTACGCACACTGCAACTAAGCAATTTTTTATGGGTTCAACGGCTAATAAAGTAATGCGTTACGCAGATGTGCCAGTAATGATTGTTCCCCTGTCATAAACCAGTGTTAGGTCTGTAATCATAGGCCTTGATAGGCAATCAAGACCTATGACTTTGCTTGTTACACTTTAAATTTGCTGACCAAGGTGAATAAATGATTTGTCTGCGAGGTCACTGAATCGGTATGAATAATAGATTCCTGATCGTCCGCAGCAGACTCGTCACCCAATTGAGTGATAATGGCAATATTGTCGTTCATTTGCGATGTCATTGAGGTCTGCTCTCCTGACGTAGACTCAATTTTAGTATTAATCAGGTTAATATTATCAATAATAGTATTAAGGTGTGAAAGTCTCTCTATAACAGTCGCTGCATGTTCTGCAGTGTCCATGCTTCTCGTTTGGCTTTCGTTCATGACACTCACCGCGTTTTTTGATTTGCCCTCAAGGCGCTGGATCATGTTGTGAATTTCTTCTGTACTGTTGCGCGTTCTTGCTGCTAGTGCCCGCACTTCGTCGGCAACCACGGCGAACCCGCGGCCTTGATCGCCTGCACGCGCCGCTTCAATGGCGGCATTTAATGCCAGTAAGTTTGTCTGCTCTGCAATATCTTGAATAACATTTAACACTGTGCCGATACTAGCAACTTCATCTTCAAGCTCTGAGATAACAGTAGATGCCTTGTTAATATCTGCCGCCAGTTGCTTAATTTGAGCATTGTTTTCGTGCAGGCCATTAATGCCTTGTTCTGCTTCTTGAGTGGCTGCTTTAGCTTCTTCAGATGCTTGTGTACTGCTCTGTGAAATATCAGTAGCGGAGACCATGAGTTCGTTAATCCCATCAACAACCCCTGTTCTGTTTGCGACTTGTTCAATGATCCGAGACGTATTTTTTTTCCTTAATTTATCAAGTTCTTCCATAGTGTCATTGAGCTGGTTGGTCGATTCACGAATTTCTGAGACCAGACCTTGGATCATGCCTACAAACTGGTTGAAAGCGACAGCCACTCTACCTGCTTCATCTTTGCTCTTAATATCTATGCGTTGAGTAAGATCACCATCCCCTTCGGCTATTTGCTCTAATGACTCAGCAACAAACAACAAAGGCTTGGTGACGCGCGGTGCCACAAAAAAGACTGTGGCAACACAGATTAAAATAATGATTAATGAAATTGTGATTACCTGAGCAAAGAATGTAGTGGCGTGCGCCTCTGTTTCTTGTTGCATAAGGCGTACTTTTTTATCAATATCATCGAGGTAAACACCGATACCAATCATAAAGTTCCAATTCTCAAGCATGTCTGAATAGGAAAGCTTTAGCCCTTCAGTTTTAGTTGCCGGGTTATTCCAAAAATATTCCACAAAGCCGCCGCCATTGAGCGCTACTTTCACGAGTTCACTAATGACCGGTAAGCCTCTAGTGTCTTTTACAGCACTTAGGTTTTTACCTTCAAGTGATGGGTTTCCCGCATGTACTATGGTATTTGAGTCTTTATCGAAAACAAAAAAATAACTATTTTTACCAAACTTCAAGCCTCTTATTAGATCTCGCATTTTATCAAGGTCGCCTGGGTTATCAGGGCTAAGGTGTGCGACAGACTTTTGAGCAATTTGAATATAATTATTAAGTTCTTCTTTTTTCACCATTAATAGATGCTGTTTGAAAAGTTGAACATCTTGTTTGCCCGTGTCAGTGAGTCCATTGACTGACATGAAAGTGAGAATTATAACCACAAGAATGAGCGGAATAAGGACTAAAGCAAAGATTTTTGCGCGAATCGATTTCATCTATAGGACCTCGATGTATTGTGAGTACCATCTAAAATATCTTTACTATAGGCTTGATTGCAATCAGATAAATTATTAATAGCGCTCTAATTATTTTTATATTTTAGCCGCAGTGCTACTGCTTAAAGAGCACATTAGCTTAAGATTACAATAAACTACTAGGTTATAAATACATAATATTTTTTGTTGACGTTAACAGGCCAGTCAAAGACAGTTTTAGTAGATGGGAATTGAGAATTTTCTTCGATTATAGAGGGATTGGGATGAGCGAGGCAATAGAGAAGGCTGTATCAAGAAGAGTACAGCCATTAGCTGTTTACTGGCTCCATGGACTCTCAGTAGGCTGACGTGTAGCAGGCTTGGCGAGTATCTCTAAGTAAAAAGAGGGAAGCTCTTTGTTAGCTGCTTGGTCTATGTATTTGTTGATTTCGGATAGGTGAATGGTCGCTGCTTGATCTTCAGTTACGCCATATTTACAATCGAAATCCCAATAATCAGTATCTACAGGCAGCTTTTTGTTACGCTCTCTTTTAATGTATTTCTTTACGTCGTGTTTTATTGAGTCGACTAAACGGGCAAGCTTGAGTTTTGGGTGTGTTAATGCAATGGTCTTTTTCATGTGTATCCAATAGCTGTGTTCAGATCGATTTAGCCTTCAATTAATATAATCAATCATGTAAGAATAAGTTACAGTATTTTACCACTTATTTACGAAACAATGGTGACTTTAAAAATTATAATTTGATTTGGTTATTTTATAGTTAATTAAAAAAGCAAATATGAGTAAACGCATTGTAACTATGCTATATTTAATTTCTGCAAGCCTAAAAGGTCAATAAAAATGCATCTTTTTCTTTCGGCTTAAGATAATTCTCAATATATCCACAATCTAATATGTTCTATAGAGCTGTCATCAAAGTTTAGAGTACGCTCGTGTCTCAATAAGGAGTAAATGTTGCAAACAGTTGTAAAAAAGTGGTTTCGTGATAAAGAGTCTGGATTTTTAGAAAATGGTACAGGCAAAGACATTATTGTTTATAAGTCTGACTTGTTAAATTGCCAGTTCTTAAAAGTAGGTGTGACGGTTGAATTTGAATGTCACGTTGACAAACGCGGTTTAGTTGCCAAGAAAGTAAAGCTATTAGCGCAAAATAAAAATGGTCATGGCCGACACCAGCCTAATAAACCTTTCAGACCTGGTGTTATGACTTAAGCTTAACGTCGATCATCTTTTGTTCTCTCTCTTTAATAATGACTTAAGCAAAGGTAAAGCATGCCGCATTGTGTAATTGAATATTCCAAGCCGCTGGGAAACCTGGTTAGTGAATCACAATTGATGAACTTAGTTTTTGATGGAGCTTTAAGTTCTCAGCTCTTTGATAGTACGACTATTAAATGCAGAGTGATAGGCTATCAGTCTTATTTAAGTAAAGCTGAAGAAAGTGACTTTATACACATTACTATACGTATATTGGCAGGGCGAACGATTGAGCAAAAATCAACACTTTCTCAATGCGTTATTCAAAATCTAGCAGGTATAGGTTTAAAAGATCTCTCAATGACTGTGGATGTCTGTGATATTGAAACTCAATGCTATGCTAAAGTAATTGCTTAAGGTAGAGGGTGTAATTACTTATTTTAGTATTATTAGTCTTGTTCGATCAACCTAACCACTCGTGGTGCGCTAATTACTTCTCATTTATAGCACTTAAGGTTAAATATCCTGACTGTTGAACGATAGACAAGCCTCTAAGGAAACTCATACCAAGTAGCACAGTGGATTCATCCATATATGGGTTAATTACCGCATCGATCTTGCTTCCTTTAAGCCCTGCTAAGCTAACTTCACTTAATATAGTATTGTATACAGTGATTATGCCATTTGCGGTGCTTACTTGTGTACTGGATGCGTGAGATAAGCCAAGTTTTTCAGCAAGAGCTTGTGGCACAACAACATCTGTTGCACCGGTATCGAGTAGAAAAGTAACTGGAATATTATTTATTGTCCCCGGAGCAACGTAGTGTCCGCGAGTGTTTTGTTTTAAAATCACCTTTTGTTCAGTGGTAAAATGAATATTCTTATTCGGGTTTCTTTTATCATCAATCCAGTGTTGAAAAAAATAGCTCGCTAACGCCAAACCAATTACCCAGGTAAGACGCATCATCCATTTACCGTATTTCGCGCTAATATCTTGTGTTGCCTGCGGCATATTATGACTCATTTATCGGTGTGTTTACGCAGCGACTGGCTGGTACGCGTAGTTGCTTGATTAAATATTCTTGATAATCTTTAGGGTAATCCATGACTTTAAGTGCTTCTTCCATGCACCTCAGCCAAGCGTCTTGTTCTACTTCACTAATTTTAAGGTGAGAATGTGCATTGGGGATGCTAATGCTACCGTACTTTTCTCGGTAGCGTTTAGGGCCGCCTAACCAGCCGCAAAGAAATCGAGAGAGTTTATCAATTGATTCATTTAGGTCTTTTGGATGCATCGCTCTAATCTTTTGCGCTTGCTGCAAAGTCTCCATCTGTCGATAAAATTCAGATGCCAGTGAAAAAATACCTTCTTCTTTGCCTGCCGCTATAAATGAAGCATCCTTTACGCCATATTGCATAAACTACCTTTTAGTGTTTGATCAGTTATACTTTAATAAGGATGAATTAGGGGCGCTTAAATCATCAAGGGTTTTATTCATGTTCCTAGGACGTAGCTGCGTCAGAGTCATTTATCTCTTGGAATAACCCGCATTACAATTTGAGATGGTGGGCGAGGGCGTTTGACTAGGAGCTGTTTGTAGCCATTATATAGAGAGGTGTAAATTGAGGATAGTAAACTTATTGCTAATTATTAGCTGTTTCACAGCAACAACTTATATGAATGCCAGTGAGGTTGTTATTGAAAATGTCAGAGTGGATAAAAAAACAAAAGGAACATATTCATTTTCTGTCACTTTATCGCATGCTGATAAAAGTTGGGATCACTATGCGAATTTATGGCAAGTAGAGACTGTTCAAGGAGTGGTTCTCGCGCGTAGAGTTTTACATCATCCCCATGTTAATGAACAGCCTTTTACCCGATCACTCAGCGGTGTAAAAATCCCGAAAGGGATAAGTGAGGTCATCATTAGAGCTGGTTGTAATCAAGACGGACTTAACAGCAAGCCGGTAAAGGTTAGGATATAAAAGGGAGTCATAGCTCGAATGTCAAAAGATATAGGTTAACAATCTAAAAGACTCCAGACTCCAGACTCCAGACTCCAGACTCCAGACTCCAGACCTTCCCTTTATTACTGTCTAAATGGGTGCGCTAAATAGGTGCCGATGACTCTGAACTCAGATGAGAAAAATTGCAGTTCTTGTAAGGCTAATTGCATTTGTGGCTGATCTGGGTGACCTTCCACATCCAAATGGAAACTAGTGGCAGACATCGAATCTGATGCCATATAACTCTCAAGTTTTACCATATTGACGCCATTAGTGGCAAACCCTCCCATTGATTTATAAAGCGCAGAGGGGATGTTTCGCACAGTAAACATGATAGTGGTAATAAAAGCTTTGTCTTCACAATATTCAGGAACAGATTGTTTTTTTGAAAGAATGATAAACCTAGTGGTGTTGCCAGGTATATCTTGGAAATTTTCTTGCAAAACGTCTAAACCATATAAAGAGGCGGCAAGCTTAGAGGCGATGGCGGCATGTGATGAGCTTTTCTTTTCAGCGAGTTCTTGTGCAGAGCCCGCTGTGTCTAAATGCGCAATTTGAGCTAGATTTAAGTTTTCTATTGCGGAGTTACATTGCGCTAGAGCTTGCGGATGAGAAGATATTGTTTTTAAGTCTTCCAATTTAGTATTAGGCATAGCAAGTAAACAATGATTAACAGGCTCAAAATGTTCAGCAATGATATGCAAATGAGTTTTTGGCATTAACCGATAAATTTCTTCTACACGCCCAGCAGTCGAGTTTTCAATGGGTATCATTGCTAAAAGTGCTTCTTCACGCTCAACCATATACATAGCTTGCACGAAGCTTTCACAGGCAAAAGCTTTCATTTGAGGGAAAACTTTCGTGCAGGATAAATGTGAATATGCGCCAGGAAACCCCTGGTAGGCAATTGTTGTATGGCTCATTGAAATATCTTGTTTGTATTAAAGCGTTAAAATTACAGTTTTTTATTCATCAATACTAGTCAGGAGTAGAAATTATCGAGAGAGTTTTTTGATTTACTAATGACAGCTAGATAATAAGATGAAAAGTTGGCCGTTACTACTGCTACATAGTGAGTGATGAGGAGTGGCTATTATAGATGACATGTAGTCAGTAGCGGGTGCGCGACTTATATCAAAAAGACCTATATAATCAGCGAATTTATTAAACTTATCAAGGATGAAAAATGGCAATTTTAGTGACAGGCGGCGCAGGTTATATCGGCAGTCATACAGTTGTGCAGTTACTAGAAAAAGGTGAGCAGGTAATAGTGGTAGATGACCTGAGTAACAGTCACAGTGAAGTCTTTAATAGAATAGAGAAAATTACCGCAAAGAAACCCGTATTTGTCCTTGGTGATGTGAGCGATAAAAGTTTATTAGAGAGTGTTTTTAGTGATTATAACATTAACAGTGTTATTCACTTCGCTGGATTTAAGGCGGTAGGTGAGTCCGTAGAAAAACCGTTGATGTATTATCAAAATAACATTAATACCACACTTACTTTGCTCGACTGTATGCAGCGGCATCAGTGCAAAGAGTTAGTGTTTAGCTCATCTGCTACAGTGTATGGCGATCCTGAAACGGTTCCTATCACGGAGCAATCCTCTTTATCGGCGACTAATCCTTACGGACAAACGAAATTAATGATTGAATACATCTTAAAGGATGTTGCTATTGCCGACCCGAGTATGCGAATTGCAGTGCTGCGATATTTTAATCCAGTAGGCGCACATGAAAGTGGTTTAATTGGTGAGGATCCCAATGGAATTCCAAATAACCTAATGCCATTTGTTGCAAAAGTGGCTATTGGCGAGTTAGCTCAAGTCAATGTATTTGGTGATGATTATAATACTCCTGATGGTACAGGGGTAAGAGATTATATACATGTCGTTGATTTAGCGTCTGGGCATTTAGCGGCGCTTGATAAAATTAAGCGAGATTCGGGTTGGCAAGTATTTAACTTAGGTACGGGTAATGGGAGCTCTGTATTAGAAATCATAAGCGCCTTTGCTGAAGTTTCCGGGCGAGATATTCCCTACACAATAGCCCCGAGAAGAGCCGGAGATATTGCCACTTGCTATGCCGATGTACAATACAGTGCCAAAGCCCTTCACTGGACAGCTAAAGCTGACATTACCACTATGATCAAAGATCATTGGCATTGGCAACATAAGAATCCAAAGGGTTATAAAGATGTTAACTAGTCAAAAAATATTTGTGTTTTTATTTATGGCCAGCACACTTTTGATCGGTTGGGGGCTCTTTAGGGCTACGCCTCCACAACAGTTATTTCAAGAATCTGACAAAGTAGCGCATTTAATCGCTTTTGCAGCACTTAGTTTTACCGGCAGGCTTGCATTTAAACACGCGAGTTCCTATCTATACTGGTCAGTAATGATTGGATTGGCTTTTTCAATGGAATATTTACAAGGTCTTTTACAAGCGTCACGATATTCAAGTATTGAAGATGCGATCGCAAATGCCTTAGGTGTCTGTATCGTATTGTTTGTTTTTGTTTTCTTTCATAGTTATAAAAATAGAAAACACAGAGTGAATTAAAGGCCTACAGCTTAATTATTGATAAGGAATAAACAGTGAAAGTTACATTTTATGGGATAGGCTATGTGGGTTTAGTACAGGCGGCTGTCCTAGCAGATGCGGGCCATGATGTTTGTTGTGTCGATGTTGATCAAGAAAAAATTGATAAACTCAAAGAAGGTGTCATACCGATTTATGAGCCTGGGTTAACTGCCTTAGTACAAGAGAATTACAATCAAGGTCGACTAATTTTCACAACAGATGCTAAGCAAGGAGTCGAGTTTGCCGACCTTCAATTTATAGCGGTAGGTACTCCTCCTGATGAGGATGGCTCTGCCGATTTAAAGTATGTTCTAAAAGTGGCTGAAACAATTGCCTCTCACATGACTAGTAACAAAATCATCATTAATAAATCCACTGTTCCAGTAGGTACTGCTGACAAAGTGACATCCCACATCACTTCGCGACTCGAGGCTCGCGACCCGAGGCTGAGTTTTTCTGTCGTCTCTAACCCTGAGTTTTTAAAAGAAGGTTCAGCGGTGGCTGATTGCCAAAAACCTGATCGTATCATTATAGGGACTGAGTCTTCAGAGGCTGAAGAGGTGATGCGTGAGTTATATGCGCCATTTAACCGTAACCGCGAAAAAATTATAGTGATGGATGTGCGCAGTGCCGAGCTAACGAAGTATGCGGCAAATTGCATGCTTGCCACAAAAATTAGTTTTATGAATGAGATGGCTAATGTTGCAGAGCAAGTTGGTGCTGATATTGAAGCGGTGAGACATGGTATCGGATCAGATCCACGTATTGGCTATCAGTTTATCTATCCAGGCTGTGGTTATGGGGGATCTTGTTTCCCTAAAGATGTACAAGCTTTGATAAGAACTACTGATTCTCTTGGTTACGAGTCGCAAATTCTAAAAGCGGTAGAATCTGTAAATTACCGTCAAAAAAACAAACTTTTTGAATATATATCAAAGCATTATCAATTAGATAAAAATCCACAAGCGATAGCGGGAAAGACATTTGCACTGTGGGGGCTCTCTTTTAAACCCAATACGGATGATATGCGAGAGGCACCAAGTCGGGTGTTGTTAGAGTTGCTTTGGAAAGCAGGCGCTAAAGTACAAGCTTTTGATCCTGAGGCCATGGAAGAGACGCAGCGCATCTATGGTAATAGAGTAGACCTTACATTAATGGGCACAAAGGAAGCGGCTTTAGCGAACGCAGATGCTTTAGTTATCTGTACCGAGTGGAAAAATTTTAGAGCGCCCGATTTTGAAAACATTAAATCAGAGTTAGCAGAGCCTGTATTATTTGACGGAAGAAATATGTTCGAGCCTAAAATTCTAGAAGAGAAGGGAATACAATACTTTAGTATTGGTAGAGGGTTATCAGTAAAAGGCAAAGAGTAGTCGTCAAAGAAAGTTAAGAGGTATGAGGGTTCGAGTAGTGGACAGTTAGGTTTAAACCAAAATCCATCCGTAACCCGTTTATAAGGATAAAGCAATTGAATGTTATAAAAACTAAGCTGCCAGGCGTTGTCATTATTGAGCCAAAAGTATTTGGCGATGAGCGCGGTTTTTTCTTAGAGTCTTTTAGTGAAGAGCGCTATAGAAAAGAAGCCGGTATAAAAGATAAGTTTGTACAAGATAATCATTCAAGATCATCTAAAGGGGTTTTACGGGGGCTTCATTTTCAAATTAATAAGCCTCAAGGAAAACTCGTGCGTGTTGTACGAGGGGAAGTATTGGATGTTGCTGTGGATATCAATCCTGCATCTGAAACCTTTGGTATGCATGAATCCGTTATATTAAATAGTGACAATCATAGGCAGTTTTGGGTGCCACCAGGCTATGCTCATGGTTTTGTTGTTTTATCAGATTATGCTGATTTCGAATATAAATGCACAGAGTATTATGACCCTACGGATGAGGGTTGTATCGCTTGGAACGACCCTGATCTAGGTATAGATTGGAAAATAGCATGCCCTGAGTTATCAGCGAAAGATTCAGCGGCGACAAGTTTTGATACGCTGCGCAAAGGGTTGAAAAAATGAGGGTCTTGCTATTTGGGGCGAATGGTCAAGTTGGCAGCGAGTGTCGAAAAATATTTCAACAAAAAGGTTGGGATGTCATTGCTCTATTGAGAGTTGATGTTGATTTTTCAGAACCCGATAAAGTGTATGAAGCAGTAAAAGCCTATAAAGCAGATGTTGTTGTGAATGCGTGTGCTTATACAGCAGTCGATAAAGCAGAAGGTGAAGCGGAACTGGCCGGCCTAATAAATGCGCAAAGTGTCGCGAGTATAGGGAAAGGTTGTAGCGAATTAAACATACCTGTTATACACATATCTACTGACTATGTCTTCGACGGTGAAGCAAAAACACCTTATACAGAAGAGGACAGGGTATCGCCATTAGGAGTTTATGGGAAAACCAAATTAGAGGGTGAGCTGTCTCTTCAAAAACAACATGACAAACATATTATCCTAAGAACAAGCTGGGTGTTTGGTGCCCAGGGCAATAACTTTGTTAAAACAATGTTGAAATTGGCAAAGACACGCGATGAGTTAAGTGTTGTTGGGGATCAATTTGGCAGCCCAACTTATGCTGGGGATATTGCTAACAGTATCGCGCTAGTTATTGAAAAGATCAATAATACTGCTGAATTTTCGCAATGGGGCATATACCACTGTTCGAATCAGGGTGAAACTAACTGGTTTGATTTCTCTCGAGCAATATTTACAGAGGGGGTCAAGGCGGGTGTCTTAGGCCGAGAGCCTCAAGTAAATAGTATCACGACTCGGGAGTATCCCACAGCCACTGCTCGCCCTGCTTATTCGGTACTGAACTGCAATAAGCTGGAAAGGCTTTTGCAGCGGTCGATGCCTAGCTGGAAGCTAGGCTTAGCTAAAGTTTGTAACGAGTTACTTAAATAGAGATAAATTAGGCGTAGTCTAAATCATCATGGGTTTAATCCCACCTCCTTGGGGCGTAGGTTTGAAAACACCACTGAAACGAGAAATACCCCGTTTCGTACAGTTCGGACAAGCAAAGTGAATGGGTTTCCCCAGGGGTTTCTTTTAATATTAAAAATTTTTTGAGATAAGTACATGAGAATAATGGTGACAGGCGGGGCCGGTTTCATAGGAAGTGCGGTTGTTAGGCATTTAATCGAAAATACCGATCATATTGTAATGAATATAGATGCCCTAACGTATGCAGGTAATCTTGAGTCAATACCTTGTGCTGAAAGCGAGCGGTATCAATTTTGTAAACTAGATATTTGCGATGCCAGCGCAATAGAAGATGCCATCAACAGCTTCGCACCAAGCGCTATCATGCATTTAGCTGCAGAAAGTCATGTCGATCGCTCTATCGATGGGCCCGCTGACTTTATTAGTACTAATATAGTCGGTACTTATAATATGTTAGAAGCTACCCGTAAGTATTGGCAAACGTTAGAAACGACACAAAAGGAAAGTTTTCGTTTTCATCATATTTCAACTGACGAGGTATATGGTGATTTAGGGCCAGAGGGATTGTTTACTGAAACAACAAGCTATGAGCCTAGCTCCCCATACTCTGCAAGCAAGGCATCAAGTGATCACTTAGTGAGAGCTTGGCAACGCACCTATGGTCTACCTACGCTAGTGACAAATTGCTCTAATAATTATGGTCCTTACCACTTCCCTGAAAAATTAATTCCACTCATTATACTCAATGCCTTAGCGGGTAAACCTTTACCTATCTATGGGGATGGCAGCCAAATCCGTGATTGGTTGTACGTTGAAGATCATGCTAGAGCTTTAGTCGAAGTGGTCACAAAAGGTGAGGTAGGCGAAACCTACAACATTGGTGGGCATAATGAGCGAAAAAATATTGAAGTGGTTAAATGTATATGTGAAATTTTAGAAGAGTTGGTTGCCCAAAGCCCTTATGCACGTAGTACAGCCAATCCAGCAGGTTTCTCTTCGCTAATTACTTATGTGGCAGATAGACCGGGTCATGATGTGCGTTATGCAATTGATGCCAGCAAAATAGAAAAGGAGCTGGGATGGGTAC
>Ga0105355_10004130_pt1 | contig 12526 bp, 9 predicted proteins | sample GOMGulsemesocosm_2_FD_83508 | JGI IMG/M metagenome (GOLD analysis project Ga0105355, IMG submission 83508) | Methane-oxidizing microbial communities from mesocosms in the Gulf of Mexico - GOM9C Gulf of Mexico | ecosystem: Environmental > Aquatic > Marine > Cold seeps | place: Gulf of Mexico... | reverse complement strand
TTCATAAAAGCAGGGTGTTGAAACAGCTTAAGCATAAAGCTAAGCTGTTTGGCATGGAGTTGATTGCAAGCGAATGACTCCTTTAAATTCATAGGTTTAGAGTGAGTTACTTAGAAGAGAATGTAGGAGCATATTCTCCTGAATAACCCTTAATAAAAAAATTCATCTTGATTATAAATTGCTCAGCCTTCTTGATACGGGTATTTTCAATTGGATCGGGTATAACGATGTAATAGAATTGATAGAGGATAAAATAAAAAGGTAGATAGCTTTGGAAGCGAATAAAAAAGTTAACTTACTGCTGTCGTTTGTGTTTGCTTTTATCATTGCTAATACTGTTGATGCATCGCTGCAAGTTCAGCAGGGTTTAGCTATTTTTGTCGCCATTGCTTGGTTATGGATAACGCAGGCTTTACCTATTAGTACAACCGCGTTATTAATTCCTGTTTTAGCTATGCTCAGCGGTATACTGCCGGCAACACAAGCATTTGCTAACTTTGCTAACCCTGTTATTTTTCTGTTTCTGGGGGGCTTTGCGTTAGCTGCTGCGCTGCAGAAGTATTCATTAGATAAGTTGTTTGCCATGAAAATGCTCTCTTTATCCAGTGGAAGACCCTTGCTAGCTGTGTTGTTGTTATTTTTGACTACGGCGTTACTGTCTATGTGGATAAGTAATACTGCTACAATTGCGTTAATGCTACCTATCGCTTTGGGGTTGTTATCCGCTCACCAATCGAATAACCCGAGCAAAAAAAATCAGTCTAATGTATATATTTTTGTTTTATTAGGGCTCGCTTATTCAGGAAATCTCGGTGGTATGGCAACACTCATTGGTAGCCCACCTAATGCAATTGCGGCTTCGGCTGCGGGGTTAAGTTTTACAGACTGGCTCAGTTGGGGCGTGCCAATGTTCGTTTTGTTGTTTCCTTTGATGATACTGGTGTTGTATATTATTTTCAGGCCTAAGTTTTTTAATCATCTTGAGTTAACGTTACCTATAGTTGAATCGAGCAGGCAACGCAATCTTGTTATCGCTATTTTTGCATTTACCGCGTGTGGTTGGATTTTTAGCACACCATTTTCCGCTTTTATCGGTATTAGTAGTGGCTTTGATGCCATGTTAGCGGTTGCTGCCACTATTTTATTAACTGGATCAAAATGTTTACCCTTTGATGATTTTATTAAAAAAACCAATTGGGGCATTTTACTTTTGTTTGGAGGCGGTTTAACACTAAGTGCTTTGTTAAAAACATCTGGTGCAAGTTTATGGTTGGCAAATGCTATTAGCAGTAATTTACCTGCGGATAATACTTGGTTTGTTTTACTGATTATTTGTGTTTTCGTGATATTTTTAACAGAGCTTGTCAGTAATACAGCTAGCGCAGCTTTGTTAATACCGCTGTTTATGACAGTTGCAATTGAGCTTGATTTACCTCCAGCAGGTGTCGCGGTAGTCATTGCTTTATGTGCTTCGTGCGCTTTTATGTTGCCAGTGGCCACGCCGCCCAATGCGATTGTGTTTTCATCAGGTTTAGTGCCACAAAGGCAGATGATGCGTGCAGGTATAGTACTTAACTTGGTTATTGCTTTAGTCATTGCTACCGTTGCTTTTTTCTTGTTCTAATGTATAGCCGTGTTACCTCTAGCGATGCTGAAACTTGCATCTGGAAGTATCATGGGTATAGGTCATTTTGTTGTTGGGCATAGCGTGGTAAACTAGCGCGATTTTTTAATTCTCCGTATTTTTAGGTAAGTGTTTTCATGAGTCTTTCAGGTTTAAATCGTATTGAGAAAAAAGCAGCATTTTCGTTAGCCAGTGTTTTTGGTGTGCGTATGCTTGGGCTTTTTATGATATTGCCCGTGTTCGCTATTTACGGCGAACAGTTAGCGGGTTACAGCCCATTATGGTTGGGGCTTGCTATTGGAGCATATGGTTTAACACAGGCCTTATTGCAAATACCTATGGGGATTTTGTCTGATAGATATGGTCGAAAGCCAGTGATATTAGCAGGGTTAGTTGTTTTCTTAATAGGTAGTATTGTTGCAGCGATGTCGACAACTATATACGGTGTAGTGCTTGGTCGTGCCATTCAAGGTATGGGAGCCATTGCCAGTGCGATTTTAGCCTTAGCTGCAGATTTAACTAGAGAAGAGCAACGTCCAAAGGTTATGGCAACTATTGGAATGTTTATTGGTTTATCGTTTACCTTTGCTATGATTTTAGGGCCTATAGTGGCTGATGTTTTCGGCTTAAGTGGTTTGTTTTGGTTTACGGGTTTTTTAACAATTCTAGCCATGTTTATGATTCAATTTATGGTGCCTTATTCAATTAATAAAGCGCCTCGTGGCGACAGTGTTGCTTTGCCTGAGCAAATAGTTAAGTTGATACGTCACCCACAATTATCGCGTTTGAATTGGGGCGTGTTTATTTTACATATGGCACTTACTGCTTGTTTTGTTACCTTGCCAAAACAATTTGTAGCCAGTGGTCTAGCCTTAGAAAGTCATTGGCAAATATATTTACCCACTTTATTAGGCTCTTTCTTTTTAATGGTGCCTTTTATGATTTTTGCTATGAAAAAGCAACAAGAAAAACCCATGTTTAGCGCTGCTGTAGCACTGCTTAGTTTGTCTTTGTTTTTATTGTGGTTATTACCAACAGGATTTTGGAGTTTAGTCTTCTCCGTAGTGTTATTTTTCACCGCTTTTAATTATTTAGAAGCTACTATGCCTTCTATTTTATCTCGTATTGCTCCTGCTGGTGTTAAAGGTAGCGTGATGGGGGTGTATTCTAGTAGTCAGTTTTTAGGGGCTTTTGTTGGCGGTATTGTTGGTGGTTTTGTGGCAAATAGTTATGGCGAGCAAACTATATTTCTAGTAATGGCGATAGCCAGTTTGATTTGGTTAGTACTTAGTTTTGGCATGAAAAAACTGAAGAAATCTAAAAGTTTCAGTTTTTCTACTAATATAAGTTGCGAAGAAAAAGCTGATGAAATAGCTGAATTATTAATAAATATGCCTGGTGTTATTGAAGCCACGTTAGTGCATGACGATGCTGGAAGTAGTTCAGAAAATAGTTCCGTAGTTGCCTACTTGAAAGTAAATGACAAAATTGTTGATTTGTTAGCTGTTAAAGCCTTATTACAGCAGGGAACATAACGTAAATGTTTTCGTTAAAAAATATTTCGCATTTAAAATTATTAGAAATTGTTGCACGAATTAACTTTTTTAAATCGCTTAGTGTTGCTCAACGTGAATTATTGTTAAATTCATCTACTTGTTATAAATGTTACAAAGATAAATATGTACAAAAGGAAGACGATCTTAATCGCAATTTTTACATTGTATTATCGGGTAAAGTCGCGATTACTAAGCAAAATGCAGATGAGGCAGCAGTAGATAAAATTGTTGGTTATATTGCTGTAGGTGAATTTATCGGTGAAAGTAGCTTTATCAATAAACATCGCAAAAGCGCCTCAGCCAAAGCAGTAGAAGATTCAATCATATTATGTATTGATCAAGATGCGTTGCGTGACCTACCTGTCAAGCTTAAAGATAAATGCAAAGATGCCATTATTGAAGGCATGGCGGCTAGAATTGTTTATTTAACGGAGCAAATCCAACAGCTCTCATAGTTGTTGATAAGTTTCTATCACGCATTACTCACAGGAATTAACGCAGTGTTAAAGCTGCAGTATAAAATTTAATACACGCTAGCAATGTAATCTGTCAGCTTGCCATTACCTAACGTCACGTCGATATCTTCACCACTATACTCCCCCATTAAGACCAAACCCATAGGGGAAATTGGCGTGATCACTGTTATATGTTGTTCATTTAGTTGGCACCGAAAACCACCTGCAGCAGGGCCGATAAAGAACCAGTGCTGCTTTTTGCTATCAGCGTAAAGTTGTACTAAAGCCGATAGCGCGATTGGTTTGTTTTCATCAAAATCTGCTAGGGTTAACATTTGATAATTAAGTAAAGCCTCTTGCAGTACTTGCACTCGCCTTGATTGTCCTTCAGCTAAATAGCTGGCTTCAATCGCTAAGGTGTCGTATTGGGTTTCAGCAATACTCTGATCATCTACCGCGGATGCATGAGCTTCATTTGCGGCATTAATGGCTTGTGATAATTCTTGCTCTAACTTTTTAATAATCAGAGTAACAAGTGCCTTTTTATCTATTTTCTGTGTAGTCATGCTGTATTCAATTATTTATGTTCTATTAATAATTCTACTATTATTAAGGGATTATCGATAATTATTTTTACCGCAAAATATAGCTAATCTTGAATCAATCTGACAGGTGTCAAAATTAACTTGTAATATTGAACAAATATTAGTAAATTAACCTTATCTGGTATGACCAATAGGAAAGTAGCATGACATCAACAGTAACCAATAATAACCCCTTCCCACATTTATTAGCTCCCTTAGATCTAGGTTTTACCCAATTAGCGAACCGTACCTTAATGGGGTCGATGCATACTGGGCTCGAAGAAGAAAAAGGTGGCTTTGCAAAGTTAGCTGCTTTTTATGAAGCGCGTGCTAAAGGTGGTGTTGGTTTAATTGTTACTGGTGGTGTTAGCCCAAATATGCGTGGCAGAATTGCCCCTTTTGGTAGTGAACTAAGTCATTTTTGGCATGTGAATAAACATAAACAAGTAACCGATGCTGTGCATAAATACCCGACAAAAATATGTTTGCAGTTATTACACACGGGTCGTTATGCTTTTCACCCTTTCAGTGTAGCGCCGAGTAAAGTTAAATCACCTATTACACCTTTTACTCCTAAGGCGATGTCGGTAAGGCAAATAAACGCCACCATTAAAGATTATGCCCATTCCTCTCATTTAGCGGCTAAAGCGGGTTACGATGGCGTAGAAATTATGGGTAGTGAAGGTTATTTAATTAATCAATTTGCTTGTTTGCGAACCAATAAACGTAGTGATGAATGGGGCGGGTGTATTAAAAATCGCATGCGCTTGGCTATAGAAACCATTAAAGCTGTACGGGCAAAAGTAGGTGAGAAATTCATTATTATTTTTCGGTTATCAATGCTTGATTTAGTTGAGGGTGGTAATAGCTGGGATGAAGTCGTTACCATGGCTAAAGCGGTAGAAAAAGCTGGTGCCACACTAATTAATACTGGTATTGGTTGGCACGAAGCACGTGTGCCTACCATAGTAACGTCGGTGCCACGTGCCGCGTTTACGTGGGTTACCGAAAAAATGAAAAAAGAAATATCGTTACCGTTAATAACGACTAACCGTATTAATACCCCTGAGGTTGCTGAGAACATTCTAGCCACGGGGCAGGCTGATATGGTATCGATGGCAAGGCCATTTCTAGCTGATGCTGATTTTGTTAATAAAGCAGCAGAAAATAAATCAGATGAAATTAATACCTGTATTGGTTGTAATCAGGCGTGTTTGGATCATGTCTTTCAACAAAAGCGTGCCTCTTGTTTAGTAAACCCAATGGCTTGTTATGAAACGGAGCTTACGATTAATAAGCTGGATAAAAACAAGCAAGCTAAAAAATTGGCTGTAATAGGTGCAGGTCCAGCAGGCTTGGCCTTCAGTGTTTATGCTGCTCAGCGAGGTCATCAAGTTGAGTTGTTTGATAAAATAAGTGAAATAGGTGGGCAGTTTAATGTCGCTAAGCAAATACCAGGTAAAGAAGAGTTTTATGAAACGCTGCGCTACTTTAACAAGCAGCTTGCTTTACTTAATGTGCCGGTACATTTAAATAGCGAACAAAGTAGCGATAAATTGTTAGCTGCTGGCTTTGATGAAGTGATTTTAGCAACAGGTATCAAGCCTAGAAAGTTAGATATTGAAGGTATTGATCATCCTAAGGTGTTGAGCTATTTACAAGTGCTCCGAGATAAAGTTGCTGTGGGTGAAAAAGTGGCAATCATTGGCGCTGGCGGTATAGGTTTTGATGTGGCTACTTACCTTGCTGAAAATGGTGAGTCGTTGACGACAGATTTAAATGCCTGGTTAAAAAACTGGGGTGTAGATAAAACTTATCAACAATCCGGGGCTTTGCTAGAAAAGAAATCAGTGAAACCTCATGTACCTGTTCGTCAAATTACCTTATTACAACGAAAGACTACCAAGGTAGGGAAGGGTTTAGGCAAAACTTCAGGTTGGGTGCATCGTGCAAATCTAATAAAAAATGGCGTTAAAATGCGACCTGGCGTAAGTTATAAATCTATCACAGATAATGGTTTGCTTATTGAAATTGATGGTAAAGAAGAATTGCTGGCAGTTGATAATGTCATTATTTGTGCTGGGCAAGAGCCGAATCGAGAACTGCAGCAAGCGCTTGAAAATGCTGGCATGAATGTACACCTTATTGGTGGAGCTAATGTTGCGGCGGAACTTGATGCAAAACGCGCTATTCGTCAAGCGGCTGAGTTAGCAGCGGTGATATAAATAGATAACCTAAAGAGCTAATTTGTTGGTAAATCAGTGTCAAGCAGTATGAAACAAGGCTATACTGCTGCTAACGTATTAACTGCAAGTAAGTAAGATTTTACCTTTGACTTTTGAAATGAAAAATTTATTGGTTAGTAGTGGCGACATAGATATATATTCTACGCCAAAAGAATATAAAGAACAGTTGTTGTTACTCATTGCTAGTGCTCGTCAACGTATTTATATTTCAGCACTTTATTTACAAGATGATGATGCAGGAAGAGAAGTTCTGCATGCCCTGTATCAAGCTAAGGCTTTAACCCCAGCACTCGACATAAAGGTTTTTGTTGATTATCATCGGGGTCAGCGCGGCCTCATAGGTGAAAAAGGAAGCCTTGGAAATAGAGCGTTATATCTTACACTTGCAGAGCAATATCCACAAAAAATTGAAATTTATGGTATTGCTGTAAAACCCAAAGAATTGTTTGGTGTATTGCACTTAAAAGGTATGGTTTTTGATGATGTGCTTTTTTATACTGGCGCTAGCATCAATGATATTTATATGCAGCAGGGAGCACGGTACCGCTTAGATCGTTATTATCGAATTAATTGCGCGCCGCTAGCGAGTAGTTTTTGTCATTATTTAACCGATACTTTTGTAAAATCAAATTTAGCTCCTTTGTTAAATGAGCCTAACTTACCAAACCAAGCTCAACAAAGACGTAATATTATTGCGTTAAAATCATTGTTAAAAAAATCAGCTTATAAAGTAGAGTTTACAGATAACAAAAAAGAGTCTGGTGTTGTTACTAACCCAATATCAATCACGCCTTTGATTGGTTATGGGCGACGAAAAAATCAGTTAAATAAAGTAATTCGCCAAACCATCAAAAACACAGAACAAAAGCTATTAATCTTAACCCCTTACTTTAATTTACCGCCTGTGCTGGCGCGTGATGTGATTAAAGCACTAAAACGAGGCGTAAAAATAACTATTATTGTGGGAGATAAAACTGCGAATGATTTTTATATTGCCGATGACAACGAATTTACTGCCATAGGTATTGTGCCTTATGTTTATGAGGTGCTATTAAAACGCTTTGTAAAAAGATATCAGTACTTTATTGATAATGGATTACTAAATATAAATGTATGGCAAAATGAAAAGAATAGTTTTCATTTGAAAGGGGTTATCAGTGATGAGCGTTATCACTTATTAACCGGAAGTAATTTGAACCCGCGTGCTTGGTCATTGGATTTAGAGAATGGATTGTTGCTTGATGATCCCTCACAAGGTTTGATGCCTAAAGTATCTGCTGAACTGATCAATATTATGGAATATGTTAGACCTATTACTCATTACAGTGATATAGAAGGTATTAGCGATTACCCTGATAAGCCGAAAAAACTGCTTAAAAAGATACGCCTTACCCAAATAGATCGTATTTTAAAACGTTTTCTGTGATTTTGTTGTTATTTTTACCTTTGCAGTCCATTTTATAGGCTTATCGAAAGGCTAAAAAGATTGTTTTGCTTCAATCCTAATTTCAAAGCTATCAATGTCAGGGTTATTACTTTGTGGAAAGGCAAAGTCTATATGGATTACTTGATGACTTCCCGCCGAATGAGGTGAATAAAGTCTAGCGCCGATACCGACAGAGTATAACCAAGCATCCTCACTATTTTCTGTATAGGTATCTGTTTCTGACTCACCAAAAGTATTGCCTGTATCTAAGAATGCGGCACCAGCTAAATCAAATAATTTAAATAAATTGATATGTGGGTAATAGCGTATCTCACTAGTGAACTTTACACTATGCTTACCATGTTGATATTGTAAAGGAAATCCGCGTAAACCAGTATTTCCGCCTATAGTAACAGGCTGGTCAAGGTATTGGTTTTTACTGACTATATTGGTATTGCTTAAATAAAACCCCCAATTAGGATCGATATTATAGAAATACTCAGTATGTAGACTAAGTAATAATCGATGATCTTGCTGCTGATAAATGTCACCATTGAGGGTTATGTTCATGAGCAATAGCGCTTTATCATGAATTTCAAAACCCTTGTCTATATTTGCTTGAAATAAAGCCCAAGCATTATTTTCTTTTGATCCATCACTAACCCCTAAGCGAGAGCTAAATTGCCAGCCATGATTAAAGTCTTCTATTTGAGTAATCAAATGGATATTAGTCATTTTTTTAAAGTTTTTCTCTATGTAATCAATACCCAACCATGGGTAGATAAAGTCTCTATCTTGTGGTGTAAATGCTGAATTAATACTATTATCAGTGCCGTTTACAGGAGAGAACTTATGTTGATCTTGGGTCATACCGATACGGTATCTTAATAATGCAGTTTTGCTATTAAAATCAAGCCAAGCATATTCGGCATTTTTAAAACTAATTTTATGAGAAAATATTGCTAGCTCACTGTCATTTTGATAAACGGTATCGTTACGTGACTCTTCATCAAAACCAAAGTTATAAGCATAATTGGTATAGAAGCTGGCGAAGTGCTTTTGTAAGAATAACGATTGTTGGGTGCCGTCATCGTTGTCTGCAAAGCGTAATTTTAAATCAATATTTTGTTTGTGAAATAAAGGAATGGTACTTTTAAATTTATAGCCTTTGCGTTGTGAGTTTTTATACGTTTGAATTTCGGCATCAATCCCTAAACCCAGTAAATTACGTTCTTTTATACCGAAGCTATAGGTACTTTCACCGCCTTGTCTTCCAAAACTTATCGTTGGCATTAATGACCAGTTGTCCCACGTGGTTACTGTGATATTTTCTACCATTTCATCACTGGTGACTTTAGCATCACGTAAATATTTTCGACTGCGTAAATGCCTTTCTAATTCAGCCATATCAGCAAAATTTTTATCACATTTTTCAATGAAAAAAGCAGCTTCATTTTCTAGTGTTAGTTCTTTGGTGTCTACATGAATAGTATTAGCCCAACGATGAACAACGGAAAACCCCTGCTCATTCTCATCAAAAATAGTTTGTGGCTTGAAGACTACATTTTGAATACCCTGCGAACAAATCTTTTCTTGTCCATACGCGTTCGATGCCGCAAAACTCATTATTAATACGGAGAGAAAAAACCATTTGATAGGTGTAAGAATACTTTTATTACTAATTGATATAGTGAATCCCTAGGTAAATTGCTAAAGGTAACAACCGCTATAATTTGATTATAGCGGTTACTGAAAGGTTAAGACATTTTTATCTAATTTATTCCTGTTGTTTGGCTGATTCAACTATTGCTCTAACGTCTGTTAGTAATGACTTTGCATCATAAATAATACCGTCTTTTATTGTGTATTTAATACCGCTAACGCGGGTAGGTTTATTCTCTTTATTTAAGCGGAAATGTCCTGTGCCATAAAGTATTTTAAAATTACGCAATGGGTTTTCAGTCACGATAACTAAATCAGCTTTTTTACCAACGCGAATAGAGCCGATCTCGTCTGCCATTCCTAATGCCTCTGCGCCATTTATTGTTGCCGCTTGAATTACTTCTAAGGCATTAAATCCTGCTTCTCTTAATAACTCTAATTCGCGAATATAACCAAAACCATAAATTTTAAAAATATAGCCAGAGTCAGATCCCGTAGTCACTCGGCCACCATGATTTTTATAATCATTAATAAAGCTCATCCACTGCTGAAAATTTTTCCTCCACGCTATTTCATCATCAGTAGTCCAATCAAACCAATATGAGCCATGGGCATATCGGCTTGGTTGAAAGAAATTCCATAGAGTAGGCAAGGTGTAGTCTTTATGCCAGTCTGCATTCATCTCTCGCATTAAATCTCGACTTGCTTCATAGATGGTAAATGTGGGATTCAAAGTAAAATCTAAGGTGAGTAGCTCATCACGAACTTGTTGCCACTTTTCACTGCCCTGTTTCGCAGCTTGTAACCATAATCGACCAGCTTCACCAAATCGGTCTTGTTCATTGTTATAGTTATAGTCAGGAGAGTAGTTTTGAATGTGTTGATGCTCAAATAAAGCCTCAGGCAATCCGTACCAATGCTCCATAGTCGTCAATCCTAGACGTGCAGAATCAATTACATTCATATTGGTTACATCTAATTGGGCGTGGTGCATCATACTACCCAGTTTTTGTTTTTTTGCTTCTTTTAAGGTTGCGGCCATAATTTCAGGTGGCGCGCCAAAAAACTTAATCCCTTTTGCTCCTTTCTTAGCAATAGATTTAACCCAATCACGGGCTTGTTTTGGTGTTGTTATCCATTCTTTTTGCCCTAAGCCAAAACCAAAATATGGGATAATACGTGGGGCAGTAATAGTGTTATTATTACTGCGTTTAACGTGATCCATAACCCAGGGGATACCATTAAAACTACCGGGTTCACGTACGGTAGTTATGCCATGAGCAAGCCACAATTTAAATACATATTCCGCAGGAATGTTGTCTGCACTACCACCAATATGGCCATGCATATCGATAAAGCCGGGCAACACATACTGACCTGTGATATCTAATTCCTTATCTCCTTTCTTTGCGATAGGACGACGTTTTGATTTGATAGGCACACCAGGATTACCTACATTTACAATTTGGATAATACGATCATTTTCAATAACAATATCCATAGGCCCACGAGCAGGGGCGCCTTCACCTGTTACCAAAATACCGCCTCGTAATATTAGTCGCTTATAAGGTCCGTCGCCTTCGGTTCGATCAGGAGCACTTTGGCCCCCTTTAGCATTGGTTATATTGGAAATGGCAAATAAACTAATAAATAGGCTACATAATAGGATGTTTTTATTCATTTTTATTTTCTTTTGTAAGCAAGCTGATTTTTTGTAATCTAACGTTACTATAGCCGTTATATGTTTATAAAAGTAGAGATAATCAATGTACATACCCGTTCCACTTTAAGATGCATGATTCAGCTGGAATTAGAAACGATTTTAGGCAGGGCATTGATTGAAGAGAATGGATACTCCCTTATAAATCACAGCAACGATGAAGTGATATTGCTCAAGCCCTTCTTCGATGGCTTTTAATTCCCACTGAAATTACGCACTTTGAATGATAATGGGTATATGAAGCGAGGGTAATCTAAACTTAGCAAAATCAACTAGCTAAAAATAAATAGCTTTTAAATGTAAAAAGCACTCGAATTTGATCGATTCTCCCTATAGAATTACTCTCTTAATAAAATTTTTCTAACTCTAGTATAAGTTGTTTATTTGGTATTCACCTTGTTTTAGAAGTGCACAATTAATAGGATTTTTCATGGCGGGTGTAAATAAAGTAACAATTTTAGGTAACTTAGGTAAAGATCCTGAGGTACGTTTTATGCCAAATGGTGGTGCGGTAGCAAATATTACTGTAGCAACGTCTGATACATGGAAAGATAAGCAAACTGGTGAGCAGAAAGAAAAAACTGAATGGCACCGTGTGGTGATGTTTGGTAAATTGGCTGAAATTGCTGGTGAATACTTGAAAAAAGGTTCAAAGGTATATCTTGAAGGTTCATTACAAACACGGAAATGGACTAATCAACAAGGTCAAGATCAATATACCACTGAAATCGTACTACAAGGCTTTAACGGTGTAATGCAAATGTTAGATAGCAAACCATCAGGCCAGCAGAGTGGTTTCCAGCAACAAGGACAGCAGCAAAGTGGCGGCTTCCAGCAGCAAGCTCCTCAACAGAAGAGCGGTGGATTTGCTCCTCAACAACAATCTTCACAACAGCAATACAATAAACCGGCGCAGCAACAAGGTGGTTTCTCTCAACAAGGGCAGCAACAAGCTCCACAACAGCAAGGTGGCTTCTCACAACAAGGGCAGCAACAACAAGCTCCACAACAGCAAGGTGGTTTCTCTCAACAAGGGCAGCAGCAACCTCAGCAGCAAGCACCTAAAGTAAATCCACAAGAGCCATCAATTGATTTTGATGATGATATTCCTTTTTAGCTTACGCTTAATTAAAAAGTGTTAATATAAATGCTTTTTATACAGAAATAACTTACAAACCCAGCATCATTGCTGGGTTTTTTGTATTTAAAACTTTGAAAGATTATTAATGTCTTTCAGCTTAGTTGAATTTATA
>Ga0105355_10004126_pt1 | contig 12536 bp, 13 predicted proteins | sample GOMGulsemesocosm_2_FD_83508 | JGI IMG/M metagenome (GOLD analysis project Ga0105355, IMG submission 83508) | Methane-oxidizing microbial communities from mesocosms in the Gulf of Mexico - GOM9C Gulf of Mexico | ecosystem: Environmental > Aquatic > Marine > Cold seeps | place: Gulf of Mexico... | reverse complement strand
CTATCGACGGTGACAGACTTAACGTTTAAAGATGCTAAGCTATTTACTAATAGCTTACGATCATTGAGCACATCATCAACAATTAAGACTTTCAATTTAACTAAGGCAGCTATTTTTTGTCTTTCAAGTTGTAGAGTATAAGTATCTGAATGCTCCAAAAGTACTGTAAAACAGAAGCTTGAGCCGACACCTAGTTCACTGGTTAACCAAATATCACCTTGCATCAGTTCAACCAATTCCTTGGATATGGTTAGACCTAAACCTGTACCTCCATATTTTCTGGTGATGGAATCATCTGCTTGGGCAAAAGAATCAAACAAATGAGTTTGTTGTTCCTCCTTCATGCCGATACCCGTATCTGTGATGGTAAATTGCAATTTTACTTTTTGTACAGAAATATCTTCATAACCCAATACTTGTTCTTCGGCTGTCCCTTTATTAAGTTCTTCTTGACTAAGTACAACCTTTTTTACCTCTACTTTAATGGTGCCAATGTCAGTAAACTTAGTGGCGTTGCTAATTAAATTAATTAATACTTGTTGCAATCTAAGTGCGTCACCCAAAAACGCTTTAGGTACGTTCTTATCAACGTTAATACTTAACGATAAACTTTTTTGATTAATCGCAAAACTACATAAGTTCTCAACATGGTGCAAAATACTATCAATAGTAAATCCGTGATGATCTAACACTAATTTTTTCGCTTCTATTTTGGATATATCTAAAATATCATTTAATAACACCATTAAAGACTCAGCTGAAGATAAAACGATCTTTAGATTCGATTTTTGTTCTTGGCTTAAATCTGAACGCATTGTTAATTGACTAATACCAATAATTGCATTCATAGGTGTTCGTATTTCATGACTCATTTTCGCCAAGAACTGGCTTTTCGCTTGGTTCGCAATGTCAGCGGTTAGTGCCAAGTGCTTTAATTTCCTTTTAGTATAAAATGCGCGAACGATCACTAATACAAGCGTCATTAATAACGCAATGCCCAACCAAATAATGTAACCACGTAAATTCGATGTTTTTTGCAACTGCACCGCTGTTAGGTCTTTTAAGGCATTGTCAGCAGTCAGCTGTTTTATTTGCAATTCTCTATGCTCAGCTTCCAATCGGGTTTGATAAAAAGCTACTTTGGACGCTTGTTTATCATTAAATATCTGTGCGGTAATCGTTTGATATTTTTTTTGATAAGATAAAGCTGAAAGAAAGTCATTTTGCTGTTCGTAAATTTTTGACAACTGTAAATAGGCCGATTGTTCACCTACTTTATTTTTTCCTTTACTCGCATATATCACTGCATTTTTTAGAACTTTAATAGCCGATACTTTATCTTCAAGCGCATTTAGTACTTTCGATTTCAACAAATAAATTTGCATATCTGCTAGTCGATAGTTATTTTTGAGCGCCAGATTTTCACTTTTTTCTAATAATAAGATAGCCTCCGATAGAAACCCTTGTTCAAATTCAACTTCAGCTAATGTTGTATATACTTCACTTATAAAACTCGCTTTGTTTTTGCTAAATAATTGAATAGCTTTTTCGATATATTGACGTGCTTGGTCATATTTCCCCAATTTCAATAATGCTTCCCCAATCGTATATTCAGCGGCTCCTCTATACTTTTCAACCTGGCTCGATTCGGGCCGATTCAATAATAAGTGCCCATATTCTAAGTATTTGGGGTAGTTTTCAATGGTACGATAATAAACACTAATATATTGCAAAATAATAATTGTTCGTTCAGATTTTATTTCGTTTGCTAACTTTAATGCATCTAGTAGTACCGTCAAACTTTCAGATAACAAGCCTTTACCCAATAATATCGCGCCTTCGATGGTAAGTGAGTTTACAAGTTCAGTATCGTTTCCACTTTCCTGGGAGAGTATTAGTGCTTTATTAATATGAATATATGCTTCTTCAAATTTATTTTGAAGATAAAAAATATAACCTTTGCTATTAAGTAGATTACTTTCTTGAACTTTATCAGGGAATTGAACTAGGTATTTCTCTGCCTGTTTAATAAGTTTTAAGGCCAATTGAGGGTTTCTCCATGAAAGTTCATTTATCCTTTTTAGAAAACCATCAATATTTGAATTTGATAACTTAACATTTTCCGTAGTGGAAATCGCATCACTATTTGCGTAAGTGGTAAGGTGAAAGTTACAACATAGGAAAACCAATAAAATGAAGGGAATTCTTGAATATTTTTTCATATCGTATCTTAAAATATCTTTCTTAACCGTTTGTAAAAGATCATATTTTATTGTTTTGTGAATTCATCTTCGACTATAAATTAGAAAATTAAAGAAGAATAACGTTAAAAATCAAATGGGCGCCAATAGAATATGACTCTATTAGCGTCAAAGTAGTTTTTAGTAAGTGAAATTTATATTTATAGCACTTTTTTCAAACGCTCCAGATTTAAGGCAACGCTTTTCGATTTCTTGATTATTTTTGTCAGTGATTAATTTGACATCATCTGCACTTAAACCGAAATCTTCAGCTGCTTTTTTAGCATCTACTTTATGTTTAGCCATTAAGTCAGGATCTTTATTAATTTCTATCATGTAATCAACCAATTGATCTTTCATTTTACATCCCTTTATTAATTTATATTATTATTTACGCATTAAATATTGGCATTTCTTTAAATACCAATATAACAAACTGATAATATTTATACTTGATAAGTAAAGTTAACGTTCACTGCTTGATAGATAAAGTTAACATTTACAGAGGCTTGATCACTCGCCGTAATCTTAGAACATCGCATAATAATATCGCTTTGTTTTTGCTCTGCTAAAAGCGCGATATCTTCAGGGTATAAGTTGTACTTTTGAGCGGCTTGTCGTGGGTTTTCTTTAAATTGAGCCATTAATTCAGGGTCACCATTAAGCTCTACCATATAATCAATTAAACGATCTTTCATGTGAGTTTCCTTCTACACTTTAGGCGGGTATAACCAATAGGTTGAAGCTTGCTTCAATAAAACCTCTGCAGAAAACAACCTAAAATAATGATCCATTTACAATTAAAGACTACGCTATTTATCCATAGCTGTGTAGTTTTTATTTAGCTTGTAACTTGTTTGATATCAAATTTTATCATTATAAAGTCAAACAGTTAACTTGGGTTTCTAGCACTAACGCTCTGGTTTTAAGGCCTGTTTTATATCTTCTACAGTTAAACCTAACTTGGCTAGTTTATCAACATCAAGTTCCGGTTGTGCTAATGCTGGTATTACTAAAGTTGATATTGCTGTTGGTGTTGCGTTAGGTAATTCTTCTAAAGGCATACGATCAATTCGAGCAGAAAAAATAGGAATAGTCGCCGCTTCATAAATAATGACCTCATGCCCAGATGGGTAATATTTTAATAGCTCTTGAGTCAAAACCTGTAACCCTAACTGATAGCCGTTGCTCTTAGATACCTTTAGACTATGCTCACCTGCAAGCCCAATTTGCCATAAGACAAGTAAACAGTTTACATCTAACTTGCGTTGATAAAACAAAAACTGTGTTGTTTCAAATGTTTGACAGCCTGTTTTCCCCGGATCAATACCTAAGTCAGCAACTAAACAATCCTCTGCTGAAATACCTGGTTCCATCTCAGCTTGGTACCCTTCACTCCGTAATTGTTCAATTGCCCTATGACTAGGTAAAACAAATACACCTGGGTGACCATAAAAAACAGCACACACTTTTTTTCCTTCGTGTACGGCATCAACAATAGCTTTAGTCATATCTTGATAAGTGTTTACTCGAGATTTGTTATCTTGGTAATATTGAGTTAAATCGAACACATTACCGTTTAAAGATTGCAACCATTGCTTTCCCATTTGGTCTGGCAGTGCCGCAAAGACAACATCAGCATATTTAATTTGCGCTTGAGCACTTATGCTTGTATGCCCGCCCACTTTAATGCCCGTACCAACAACCATTAGGGAACCTTTCTTACTTTCTATTTCCATAATCCCTTTTTCTTAAGCAATAATTGAGTGATTTGATTATTCAATAATCCTCGTAAATTAGCGAATAAAGCATAAGGTTCTATTCACCTTTAAAATAAGAGCTTTAAATTTATCGATGACTTTATCTTTTTGTCTTTCAATAAAGTGATATCATCACAAACAATAATAAACATCCACCTCGCCGTAAACAGAAATTTCACAGGAAAGCTTAATTAATGAAAATCATCTCTTTTAATATCAATGGCCTGCGCGCCCGCTTACATCAATTACAAGCAATTATTGACAAACATCAGCCTGATATTATCGGTTTACAAGAAATTAAAGTGCATAACGAACAGTTCCCTGTTGAAGCGGTTGAAGCTATGGGTTACAAGGTTTACTTCCATGGTCAAAAAGCTCATTACGGCGTTGCTATGCTATGTAAGAAAGAAGCTGACAGTGTGCAAATGGGCTTCCCCTCTGACGACGAAGATGCGCAAAAAAGGATGATCATGGTAACCACTACGGCAAAAAATGGTGAAAAAATCACTGTTTTAAATGGTTATTTCCCACAAGGAGAGAGTATTCATCATGAAACTAAATACCCTTATAAGCGCCAGTTTTACATTGACTTAATGACATATTTAAATGAAAACCACACACCTGATGACAATGTTGTCGTTATGGGGGATATTAATATTTCACCCATTGATTTGGATATTGGTATTGGTGAGCCTAATGCTAAGCGTTGGTTAAAAACGGGCAAATGTAGCTTTCAACCAGAAGAGCGCCAATGGTTAAAAACTTTAATGGACTGGGGCTTCACTGATACCTTCAGAGCAGAATTCCCAGAGGTTGATGATAAGTTTTCGTGGTTCGATTACCGTTCGAAAGGCTTCCTAGATAATCGAGGTTTACGTATTGATGTAGTATTGGCAACGGCTGCCTTAGCACAAAAGTGCAGCGAAACGGGTATAGACTATGAAATGCGTGGCATTGAGAAGCCTTCTGATCACGCCCCTATTTGGTCTACTTTTGATTTAAGCTAGCACAAATTAAGACAAATTAAGACAAGTAAAAGCAAACAAATAATGACGATATCCATACGACTTAAAAACCCGCAATATCAATGTCCTCTTTGTCAGCATGCACTAAGCTTTGCTGACAGAGTGTTTCGCTGCGAAAATAATCATAGCTTTGACCAAGCTAAAGAAGGTTATGTTAATTTATTACCGGTGCAGTATAAGCACTCTAAAGACCCAGGCGACAATAAAGCCATGGTTAATGCAAGACGCGCATTTTTAACTAAAGGTTTTTACCAACCTTTAGTTGATCGAATTACGGCAATTCAGTGCCAATATAGCGACCCAAAGGGCAATATTTTTGATGCGGGCTGCGGAGAGGGGTTTTATACTCATCAACATAAAACAGCTGATAATGCAGTGTATGGCATTGATATCGCCAAGAATGCGGTACGAATTGCAGCAAAGAAACACAAAGACTGCTTTTTTAGCGTCGGTACTTTATCTCAGCTGCCATTTAAAGCCGAATTTTTTAATTGGGTTTTTTCAATTTATGCGCCAATTTTAGAGCAAGAATTTACGCGTTTACTTGAACGTGGCGGTTATTTATTAACAGTAACACCAGCAGAAAATCACCTAATTGAATTAAAGTCATTAATCTATCGACAAGCAAACCAGCACGACACCACTAAGTCTCCTATTGAGCATTTGAACTTAATAAGTGAAGAAAAACTTAGTTATAAAATGGAATTTGACAATGGTGATGACATTGTTAATTTATTAGCAATGACACCTTTTGCTTTTAAAGCAAGTAACGAATTGTTAAGCGAGTTAAAAGCCAAAACGGCTTTTGGTTGCCAAGCCGATTTTTTGATCCGGTTATATCAAAAGTAAACTTTTCGAGGTAAACATGACCTACTAGGCTTTTGAATAGGTTAAATTGAGTAAATTCGCTAAATCAAAATACCGAGGTTTGTGTAGTGATAATTTTATATCCCCACCTTGTTCATTTACACGAGCCACCCCCTCTTTATACCAAGAAGCCAAAGCAGGCGGTAAAAACTTATCAGCTTTCACGCCAAGCATCACTAATGCTTGTATCGGTATACTTAACATAAATACTGTATATACAACTGCTTGAGGTAATACGGCGAAAGAACCGAAATATAATTGAACGACAAATGTAATTAACGCAAGTGTAGGGAAATAACGACAAACAAATCGGCTGATTTGTACGGCACGATATTCGGCAAAATAATTTACCAAAACCGCTTTATTCGGCCAAAGTTTCATATATTTTTGGCCTAACTTTATAATTTCGAAAATACTCATATTCATAAACCACACCATATATGAATTACTAAGTTAAATATAGCACAATAGTTGACTATTCATTGTTCCCTTCTCCCTGTTATCGGCAATTTATTGCATTACATCAATAATTATCAATAAATTACCCGCTATAATTAATCTGATGTAAAAAGAGTATTTAAATGCAATAAAATATTTCTGCCTTGTCCTTTTAATTCAACGAGTGACGAAGTCTAGCGCGTTATATTAATTCATCTAGAATTATTACAGTATTGATCACAGGTAAAAAAATGAATAAAAGTGCGATATTGGTTATCTTTGGATAAAGGAATTAACAAGAAAAAATAAGCAAAGCTATTTATTGTCACCACCTGCATTTAGACATAAGTCAACAAACCTTGCGTAAAAGGTAGATAAATTGATTATCTTGCCAGAAGGTACAGATAGTCAAACAATTAAGGCTGCTGCAATATGTGTCAATCGAAAAATAGCGCGTTGCCAACTGTTTGGAGATAAAACAGAGATATTTCGAGTAGCATTGCAACAAGGAATTGATTTACCCGCTAGTTTGATCATTACTGAACCTAAGAGCCTAAAAGTCTAATCGAAGGCTATAGTTGACCCCAAGGTGAAATCAAGAAAGCATAAGGGGTTATCTGAGGTCGTTGCAAGACAAGAAAATGTTTTTATTTTCCCTGATTTGAATACAGGAAACACAACTTACAAAGCTGTTCAACGTTTAGCTGAGCTTGTCAGTATTAGTTTGATGTTACAGGGGATGTCAAAGCCAGTAAACGACCTATCAAGAGGAGCATTGGTCGATGACATAGTCTATACAATAACCTTAACTGCCATACAAGCAAAAAGGATTAAACGACATTAAATTTGATAAAAAACTATAATAAACCTCTAGATAACCATTTCTTTATCACTATTTATAGCAATATCACTGTTAATTGTTTGTTTTACGAGGTTTTACGTACTAATTATGACGAACATCTAGTAGTCAAAAAATGAACCGCAATTAAATCCCATTAAATACATAGAGTTACAGAACAGCTAAAAGCTTATCCACAGCCATACCCACAGTTTTTGTGGGTATCTTTTTTACTTATAAATAAGAGGTTTACCAGTTTAGATCAAAATATAAACAGAACTTATCATAGGTTTTATGCTATTTAATGACTAAATCATCATTAAACTAGTAATAATCAAAGTTACCTTCGTTATTCCTTCTCGATTTCAGACGATTAGTCACCTACTAAGTTGGTTCTAAAGTTAAATAATTCAAATATCTTTATTAGAAAATAGCTTCGCGGCTAGAGTTGTAAAAAGATAGTCGGTATAGTGACAACATCACTTTTTAAAATAACACTAAGCTTATGGCCAAGCTGACTTTAAAACTAATCAATGAAACATTTGCTATTCATAGCTTACCTGCAAACAGTAAAATACCTGAACTTGTATTCTCTGCCCCTGTTTTTTTTATTGCTAAAACTTTTGATGAAGTTTCGATTGTATTACCACAAGACTTTAAAATTGAGAGTGATGACGTCGAAGACGATTGGCGTTCACTCGAAGTTGTTGGTCCCTTAGGGTTTAGTTTGACGGGTATTTTATCGAAAATATCGACAATATTAGCAGATGAAAAAATTAGTATTTTTGCAATATCCACCTTTGACACTGATTACATATTGATTAAAAACAATACACTTTTAGCAACGGTTAAAGCGCTAAAAATGAATGACTATCAAATAATCGGCCTTTAGAAAAACTACAATTAAGAAGATACACAGGAAAATTATGACTTTACTCTATGGCATTAATAACTGCGATACTGTTAAAAAAGCAATAAAATGGTTAAATAATAATAATATCTCTTATCAATTTCATGATTTCAAAAAACAAGGCCTATCGGAAACAATATTAAAAGGTTTTGAGCACAAGGGCGACTGGGAATTATTACTCAATAAACGCAGTACGACATTCAGAAATTTAAGTGACGAAATAAAAGCACATTTAGCAGAGGGTATTGATAGCGAAGTCGCGTTTAAAGCGGCATTAGCCCAGCCAACATTATTAAAGCGCCCTATTTTAATACATAATGAAACACTTCTTTTAGGCTTTAAAGAAGCTCAATATCGTGAAGTGTTTTCTGCTGAAATTGACGAGAATAACTAATGAGCGATTCTGCCAACTTCAATCATAAAGCCAATAACAAAGACGATGTTATCAAATTAACAAAAGACCTCATTGCTAGAGAATCAGTAACACCTGAGGATGCAGGTTGTCAGCAGTTAATATCTGAGCGCTTGGCAAAGTTAGGTTTTGCTAATGAATCAATGGTTTTTGAAGATACAACAAATTTATGGGCAAGAAAAGGGGCCACTTCGCCAGTATTTTGTTTTGCTGGTCATACCGATGTAGTGCCTGCTGGTAACTTATCTGCTTGGAAAACACCTCCTTTTGAACCCACTATAATTGATGGCATGTTATATGGACGGGGTGCGGCAGACATGAAAGGTAGTTTAGCCGCCATGGTTATTGCTACCGAGCGTTTTGTAAAAGACTACCCTGATCATAAAGGCTCAATAGCATTTTTACTTACCAGTGATGAAGAGGGTCCATTCATTAATGGCACAACACGTGTAATTGACACCCTAGAAGCTCGTAATGAAAAAATTAATTATTGTATTGTGGGTGAGCCTACAAGTACTCACAAACTTGGAGACGTGGTTAAGAACGGTCGCCGAGGCTCTATATCAGGTGAAGTAGATATAAGGGGTGTGCAAGGACATGTTGCCTACCCCGATCATGTCACTAACCCAATACACCTTGCTATGCCAGTATTGGCCGATTTAAGCAATCAACACTGGGATCATGGCAATGATTATTTTCCAGCAACTAGCTTTCAATTAACGAATATTCATGCAGGTACAGGTGCCACAAATGTGGTTCCTGCTCATATTACCGCTTGGTTTAATTTACGCTTTAGCACTGAGTTAAACTTTGAAAAAATAGTGACTCGTGTAAATGATATTTTTGAAAAGCATCAACTTGATTACGAAATAAAATGGACTTACAACGGTCAGCCCTTTATTACTGAGCCAGGGGAATTATTAAGCGCTACTTCTGCGGCGATTGAGAAAGTTACTGCCCGTAAAACGATATTATCAACATCAGGCGGTACTTCTGATGGAAGGTTTATTGCTCCTACAGGCGCTGATGTTATTGAACTTGGTCCTTGCAATGCAACAATTCACCAAATTAATGAATGTGTAAAGTGTGAAGACCTAGTTGAGTTATGTGATGTTTATTACCATTGTTTAGTGAACTTACTCGCTGGAGACAACTAGAGTAACCTCTATGACCGATAAAGATGCTTTAAATAGCCAATCTCGCCAAAAGGAAAAAACAAATAAGTTATCCCTTATGCATTTAACAGGGATAACAGATGATCATATTCATTATTTAACGCCAACACTGGGTATTCATCAAGAAATGCTTGATGCATGGTTAATGATGCAAAAATCTGCAAAAGAAGCAGGAATAACACTTTGCATTGCCAGCGGTTATCGCAATGCAGAGCGACAACTACAAATCTGGAATGCAAAATTTAGCGGTAGTAGCCCGATTAAAAATAATCGAGGAGAAACCCTTGATATCAATCGACTTACCGATAAGGAAAAAATATTAGCAATATTACATTTTTCAGCCCTTCCCTGTGCAAGCAGGCACCATTGGGGAACGGATATTGATGTTTATGCAAAAAATCATTTGCCCGAAGGGAATTCATTACAGCTTGAACCATGGGAATATTCTGCAACGGGTTATTTTTACGAATTGTCAAAATGGCTAGAAAAGCACAGTAAAGAGTATGGCTTTTATTTTCCTTATGATATTTATAGAAACGGGATTGCCGCCGAGCCTTGGCACTTGTCATATGCCCCGCTGTCGTCAAAATTTCAACAAGATTTAAAGTTGTCAGCCCTACGAGAAGCAATTGAGAAACTAAACATCAAAGGGAAAAAGACAATTTTATCATTACTACCCACTATATATTCTCAATTTATTACTAATGTAAATCCCGAGAATATTCTGAAAGAGTAGTAATTTGCATATACGATATTAACGGTATAGGAGTATAATATTGTCAATTAGAATTAAATACTGCTAGGAACAAACATGGATAACTGGTTAACGATAGCGATCATTGCAGTGGCTTTCATTATTATCATCGGAAACTTTAGTACGTTTCAAAAAAACGCTAAACAAAAATTAAGAAAAACAAGCCTGAATGACTTAAAAGAAACATTGCCCCGCAGTCACAAAAGCAACCATCAAATGTCAACCGTAGCCAAAAATGCGCCTAAGAGTTCAGATTCAAAATGAGCACATTATAATTGAGAAAAATGCCTCGTTCCTTTTTAATAATTAAATCCTAACATTTTCCATTAAACCTCAATAATACCGTTTTTATACAGGTTGAAGCTTGCTTCAATACTCATGCTAGTTGTAACTGTCAATTAATTCTGAGCGATTTTCAAATGAATATCTCAGTTCTCTAAAAAGCAAAAAACTCCGACCAGCGGAGTTTTTAGTTTAAATAATTTAGCCCAACTAATTTAGTTTATAAATTTTTAAATGATAAGCCTTCCACAAGCGCAGGAAAGATTTTGGTCAATAGATCTTTTGATAAGCTATTACCTTGCTCATCATAAATAGAAACAGAGCTTTTAGTATCGATTCTTTTTAAGATGAATTGATATTTCGCATTAGCAAGTTCTATAGATTGCTCTTCTTCTCCCCAAATTTGAGACCAGAAGCTAGTATCTGGCTTTTCAAAGCTGACATAAAATATACTATTCGTCTTATTTAAATCATTAATTGTAAAGCCATGCTTTTCAAAAAACTCTGGCATGTTCGACCAAAGTGCGTCTAACTCCATTTCAACAATATAAGCGGGTTCTTTTTTAATGTTTTCACCTATAGTCACAACTTTATGATTTGCACGTTCTAAACGCATTTCTTTTTGAATGTCTTTATATTTATAACCAATAAAAGCTATCAGCTCATTCAACATTTTCATTTCAGCGCGTTGCTTATCGATAGGATCAATCGATTTACTACCACCAGTTAAATTGGTTTTCATAAAATCAATTAAGGATACCGTTACGGCGATGCTGCGGCCATGAGGCTTAGCTTCTAGGTCGTAACGAAAACGGATGCTTTCGGAGCTTTCAATGGACTCGAACATCCAAAAGCCCGCTTTTTTCTCTTTACTAAACCAACTTGACTCAAAAACTAAATTTTCTTCATCAATTGTAATGAGTTCAACATCAGAAACAGCTAACTTCCCTTTAAGTGATTCAACAATGAAGGCTGTAAAATCTCTGTCATCAAGTACCCTATCAAACCAAATTTTAGCTTTACCTGAATTGAGTTCTGTACGAGATGAAGATACTACAGGCAATACTAATGAAGGTCCTCGAATATCAAGGTTTTCCCCTACAGGGTTACCTTTGTTAACATTGCTGGTAATAAAGTAATCTTTACTTTCTTTAGGCTTTTCTAATCCTTTTGGGATAACTAATCTTTTATTCTCGGATTTTTTTGCGTATTCAAAATCACCTGCGGCCTGCTTAACGTTTGTACCACTACAGGCACAAAGGGTTAAACTTAATAGCGATAAAGATAAAATATTACGGTTCATTAAAACTCCTGCAAATGAAATACTGATAATTTTTTTAAGCACAATTAAGCCACTTTAGACGAAATTGTTGATGTACATTAATAACAGATGTCCATCTAATAAATACTGTTGCAATTAATTTAATCGCAATTTGGAGTGTATCACTCCTATTAAGTTCATAATTTTTATCTCAGCGCTAATTGTGCCAAGTTATAAACAGCGAACTATGGTACTTTGCCGATTTTACAAACACAAGGTATCTGTGGAATAAATAGCAGTAAAATTCACATTAAAAGACTATTTAAAGCAATTAATTGCACAAAAGATAAAATAGACTTAATTTTTAATCAATAATTGCTGTACAATGCTGCTCTTTAAAATTAGCTAGGTCTTTTTAATGGCACAGTATTTAGTACTTACTGCAATGGGTGCAGACAGAACAGGTGCAGTAAGTGAACTGACAAAATTAGCCAGCGAATGCGGATGTAATATCTTAGATAGTCGCATGGCAATTTTTGGCCTAGAATTTACCTTTATCATGCTACTTAATGGT
>Ga0105355_10004112_pt1 | contig 12560 bp, 7 predicted proteins | sample GOMGulsemesocosm_2_FD_83508 | JGI IMG/M metagenome (GOLD analysis project Ga0105355, IMG submission 83508) | Methane-oxidizing microbial communities from mesocosms in the Gulf of Mexico - GOM9C Gulf of Mexico | ecosystem: Environmental > Aquatic > Marine > Cold seeps | place: Gulf of Mexico... | reverse complement strand
TATCAATAGCCATTGACGCAAGAACACCTACCCCTAAACCTAATCGAACGTAAGTTTTCAAGACATCGGCGCTGGTTGCCGTAAATACGACATTAGGATCTTCACCAGCATCGTTAAATGCGATTTCCAAATCCGATTTATTTTGGAAGCCAAACACATAAGTCACTAATGGAAAGGCGGCAATATCTTCTATCTCTAATTTACGAGTCTTGCTCAGCTTAGCTAAGGGATGATCTGGATTAACCACGACAGAACGACCCCAATGGTAACAAGGCAACATGACTAAATCTTCGTAGTAATGCATAGACTCTGTCGCAATCGCAAAATCTGCTTCACCTTTAATAGCCATCTCGCTTATTTGAGCAGGTGTTCCTTGGTGCATATGTAATGACACTTTAGGATAATGTTTTATGAATTTACCAATCACACCAGGCAATGCATAGCGAGCTTGAGTATGAGTAGTCGCAATGTTTAACGCGCCTTGATCAGGCTTTGTATGCTCATACGCAACTGCTTTAATACTTTCTACCTTGGACAGAATATCATTAGAGATATTAATGATATCCTGACCCGCTTTTGTAACATGGGTTAGATGTTTACCACTGCGACCGAAAATTTGTATCCCTAATTCATCTTCAAGCATCCGTACTTGTTTACTTATGCCAGGTTGAGAAGTAAAAAGGCTTTCGGCTGTTGCCGAAACATTTAAGTTATTATTGCTGACTTCCACAATATATCGTAATTGTTGTAATTTCATCGTCTTTAACTCTTGTAGTAAACACTATGCGTATATGCTTATTTGTTATATCAACTGCAAATGTACATCAATTTAGTAATATTAAAAAGGGATATTTTTGTTTAATTTACACTGCGGGGCTATATTGTTTATACAAGCTTATATTCTTGCTAGATTTTTACCACAAACAAGCGGTATGATAGTAAACACTTGCGTCTAACGCCTTTTTTTATAAGACATATTTATGAGTAAATCAAATACTAAAAAAATAGATTACAAAAAAGTCTTGTCAGCTATTACCTATGATATGCGTAATTCTTTGACTCTTATGTTTCAGTCATTGCAAACAATTTCGAATCAGTCTGAAGAGACTAAAATATTAAGTAATGACGAGTTATCAGATATTAATTATCAGGTACAGCGACTAAACGGTAACTTAACGCAACTAATGTCACTATATAACGCTGAACACGACAAGCTAATAATTAATGTCAGTGAGGAAATTGTCCGTGATGTGATCGAGTCCGCCGTTTTTCAAAATGACCTATATACTAAGAGTAAGGGCATTGAAATAGAGATTAATATTGAAAATGACATCTCTTGGTGTTTAGATCGTGATCTAATCGCTTATTTGATAGATGATGTTCTAAGTAATGCAATTCGATATAGCCAACATAAGATAGCCATTGATGTTGCCGTTATCGACGATATGTTGAATATATCTATTTCTGATGATTCTAGTGGCTATCCTGAAAAAATGATTGAAGCAGCTGATGCTCAGATTGAAGACTTAGCCTCTGATTTTGGAAGAATGGGCATCGGATTACTATTTTCAAAATTAATTGTGATCTCTCACGAAAATTATGGCAATAGCGGTAATTTGAACCTTACTAACAACGGTAAATTCGGCGGCAGTACCTTTACTGTGCAACTGCCTTAACCATACAAGGGTCCATAATGACGATCTATATTATTGCTGGCATAGGCTTTTTTGTATTATTGTTAATCATATTCACAGTTATGCAGCAGCAGCGTTCAAGAGTGGAATCAGAGAAACGAACAGAAATCTCTCGTTTAACAATCACCATTGATGAAACAGAAGATTTATTATCTCGAATAGCCAATATTCCAGTAACGAAAGCGCTAATGATTATTTTACATAATCGTATTTTGGAAACGCAAAAAACGATTATTGGCATCAACAATGATCGTGCAATGTCTGCGCAGATTCATGATAGGCAGCAGCTCATTGACTCAATCGCTAATTCATTCCCTTCTAAAGGGCTTGATGCTTTTAGATTACCAAATGATGATCGCGAAGTTTTACAGATGGTTCAATTATTGAAAAAGCTTAAAGGATTAATTAATAATGAACATAAACGTGGTCGTATTAATCCTGAAATATTTGCTAATGAAATAAAGCGTGCTGATCTAATGCAAATACGCATCAACATTAATTCGATCATCAGCCGTGCTAAGTCAGCTGTTGAATCGAAGCAAATTGGCTCTGCACGTACCTATTTAGATAAAGCCATCAAAACATTAAAAGCAATTAATTCTGATGGCGATGCATTTGTTAATGCTAAACTTAATGAAGCACAGACTATGTTAGCTAAACTGGATCAAGTGAAAATAGATCGCGATGAACGTACTCGAAAAGAAAAAGAAGAAAAGACGAGTACAGATTTAGACATTATTTTTCAGCCGAAAAAGAAATGGTAAACTAATACTCATTAATACGACTCTCTATTAAGTGATGGATTATTTAATAGAGTCATAATTAGCACCTTCTGCGTCAAAACAACGCACTTCAATATTTCTAACGAACATTCAACAAATTCTTCGTAGTCACTAAATTTATGTTTTATAGAAATTTTCACTAGCAAGAATTTGCATGAATAAATACTAATTCCATTGAACAGTTAATCACTTGTACTTACTAAATTTACAAATAAAGCGTTGCTTCAATCCCATTTCTCCCTATTACTAATTAAGCGCCTTGTACTAGTTAATGATTCCCTCGCACAACAAGATCATATAATTAACGCAAATGGTTAAATGCTACCTGCTAAGTATTTTCAAAAAACATATTCAAACCTATGCTTCTTAAAACTCACCTTCTCGTCTAATTAAACATGTATTCTTGCCCAGAGTTGAATACAAAGAGAACAAATTTCCATCAAGCCATTATTAGAATAAGTCACAATTAAGACATAAAAAAACCGCCAATTGGCGGTTTTAAGATTCTTAATTAAGAGTTAGGCCTTTTTCTTTTTAACTGCGCGCTTAACTTTTTGATGCTCGACCCATTTACCATTTTCATAAAGGGCTGACCAACCAGTGGCTTTTTTATCAATTTCAGTCATAACATATTGTTCTTTATTTTTACGGCTATAACGAACAACAGCTAAGTTCCCTTCACTATCTTTTTGTGGTGCATCTGCAAGATAATAAAACTTCTCAGAAATTCTATCTCTAAATCTATGTAGTTCAGCGACCTGAGGAGCACGTGTTTCACGGGCCTTTGGAAAAGTATGAGCCGCTAAGAATATTCCAGCAGCGCCATCACGTAAAACGAAATAGGCATCGTTATTATCACACTCAAGTTCTGGTAAATGAACAGGGTCTTCTTTAGGTGGAGCCGCTTCACCACTACGTAGTAATTTACGCGTGTTTTTACATTCATCGACATTAGTACAGGCAAAATATTTACCAAAGCGACCATTTTTAAGTTCCATGTCAGACTCACATTTATCACATTCGATAATTGGTCCTTCATAGCCTTTAATTTTAAATGCGCCCTGCTCTATCTCATTACCAGTACATGCAGGGTTGTTGCCACACACATGTAGTTTACGTTCTTCATCAACCAAATAAGAATCCATGATGGTGTCACAGGTTCCGCAGCGGCGTCTTGTCATTAATGCTTTGTTTTCTTCTTCGTCATTAACGGCGACAACATCATCACCTGAAGTCAAATTAATGGTCGATTTACAACGTTCTTTAGGCGGTAAATCATAACCAGAACAGCCAAGGAAAACCCCTGTTGTTCCAGTACGTATCCCCATTTTTCTGCTACAGGTCGGACATTCTATATCCGTTAGGATCATGTCATTAGGACGCATTCCACCTTCTTCAGGTGTTAAGTTAGCTTGGTCTAATTGCTTAGTGAAGCCAAGGTAGAAGTTATTCAGAGAATCCTTCCAGTCCATTGTCCCTTTGGCAATTTGGTCTAGCTCTTGCTCCATCTGCGCCGTAAAGTCATACGACAATAATTCGGTGAAGTTCTCATCAAGACGATCGGTAATGATCTCGCCCATTTTTTCAGCAAAAAATCGACGGTTTTCAACACGTGCATAACCACGATCCTGGATCGTTGAAATGATTGATGCATAAGTTGAAGGACGACCAATGCCTCGTTTCTCAAGTTCTTTAACTAAACTTGCTTCATTAAACCGTGCCGTTGGCTTGGTGAAATGTTGCTTCGGATCAAGTGACTCAACAGAAAGCTCAGTCCCTACATTTACGGCTGGTAAATTAACATCTTCTTCAGCTTTACGCTTAACAGCCGTTTGAACACGAGTCCAACCGTCGAACTTAACGATACGGCCTGTTGCTCTTAACTCATATTTATCAGCCGACACTTTCAATGTCGTTACATCATATTTAGCAGGTGTCATTTGACAGGCAAGAAACTGACGCCAAATTAATTCATAAAGGCGCTCAGCATCACGTTCCATTTTATTTAATGACGTTGCACTACGGCTGACATCACTTGGACGTATTGCTTCATGAGCCTCTTGAGCCCCCTCCTTGCTACCGTATAGATTTGCTTTCTCAGGCAAATAAGACTTACCGAATTCTTTTTCGATATGTTCACGGGCAGCTTCAACAGCGTCAGCACTTAAGTTAGTTGAGTCGGTACGCATATAGGTTATATAACCGGCTTCATAAAGACGCTGCGCCATCATCATTGTTTTCTTAACACCAAAACCTAGGCGAGTACTTGCAGCCTGCTGGAGTGTTGAAGTAATAAATGGGGCAGAAGGTCTAGATTGGCTTGGCTTATCTTCACGCGAACTGACTTTAAATTGAGCGCCAGTTAGCGCTACTAATGCTTCGTTAGATTGCGCTTCATTAACAGGTTTGAAGGGTTTACCATCAACCTTGGCCACTTTCATGGCTAATGATTCCATCTTGTCTGTTGTTAATTGCGCGTGCATATCCCAGAATTCTTCGGGGTTAAACGCTTTAATTTCACGTTCACGTTCTACAACTAATTTAACGGCAACAGATTGAACACGCCCAGCAGAAAGGCCACGTGCAACTTTCTTCCACAATAATGGTGAGACCATGTAACCCACAACGCGATCCAAGAACCTTCTGGCTTGTTGCGCGTTAACACCGTCAATATTTAACTCAGTCGGAGTATCAAATGCTTCACTGATGGCATTTTTAGTTATTTCATTAAAGACAACACGTTTAAAACGGCTATCGTCACCACCAATAACTTCACGAAGATGCCAAGCAATAGCCTCTCCTTCTCTATCCAAATCCGATGCTAGATAAACAAAGTCAGCTTTTTCTGCAAGAGATTGTAATTCACTAACAACTTTCTCTTTACCGGGTAGAATTTCATAGTGCGCATCCCAGCCACCTTCAGGATCAATTCCCATTCGGTTAATCAGTTGCTGTTTGTCACGAGCGGCCTTATAAATAGCCTTAGCTTCAGGCTCCATTTTACGCACTTCAGCTGGTGTCTTAGTGAACTTACTTGTTTTCACAGAACCGGACGTTGGTAAATCACGTATGTGACCAACAGAAGACTTAACAATAAAGTCTTTACCTAAATATTTGTTAATAGTTTTCGCTTTGGCTGGCGATTCCACTATTACTAATGATCTTCCCATAAGAAAAAAATGTCCATTGATGGATTGAGAATTTGTATTGGCTCAATTTATAGAGACTAATAAGCAATAATTCAAGATGTTATTTGTAAAATCACGATAAAATAGCGTTTTAGGTAGTTTATCGTGCAATTTGTATATTTATAGACCACTTAAAAATGGTGCATTACGCACCATAATATTTAATCAAGAAGTGGTATTGAGACAGTAACACCAACACCACTGGGTGTAGCAACTGTTGCCGTCAGGCTGCCTGAGCTCGTTTCATCATCGGCTTTCACGCTAACCGAACAATGATTAATAGAAAAAGCTGACGAATTTCCAACCACACATTCTGTCGGGCCTACTATTTCACCATTACCAGCATCAAAAATAATTGTTGTGCCACTTGGCAATAAGCCGTTAAAAGCATCTGCGGCATATAGATGAATCGTCTTAGCGCCGGTCTTTAAATCAACTGTCTGACCATAATTATTCGGATTATTACGATCTAAACCAGCTTGAATTAGCCCTACTGACACTCCTGAACCAGCTTGTAAAATGGTTAAGTTTTTCGAAATCGAGATTAAAGAACGTGAACAAAGGCCTGCAGCGTCATCATCAACACTACAAAGAACGCCATTGTATAAACCATTGGCTTTATCGAAAATATTATTGCTATTTAAATCGATATATTCTTCATTATCGCCACCAGGTTCAAAACAAACATTCGCAACGTTGTCATAGCACTTTCCGTTAACATCTTCAGCGCCATCGACCACGTCGCCATTGGCTAATCGACCGCCAAATACTCCATCTTCGTTTTCATCACGGAATGCTTCCGCCAAATCAGTAAATGCTTCACCTTGGTTATATTTACCGCTTGCATTTGAGTCGGCAAATGATTCTTCACCAAGCACATGTGCGAAAATGGTAATTCGATTACCATATACCGGCCCCAAACCAGCAAAACGATTGGCTGTGCTATGATTATCATAGAAACAAGGTAAGCCTGCAGCGCTCAGCCCCGTATCGACTCCAGCTGATGTTAAACATAGGCCACTTCCAATAGTACGAGTAACAGCGTTAACATCACGATAAGCAGGAGACGGTGTGCGAGGAGATTGACTACGCCATTTTACACTACAAGCACCGTTAACAGTTAAACAACTGGCATCAACTGCGCCATATTCAGCACTAAACTGAACCGTTGTTCCATCTGGTACAGGATTATTAAAATGATCCGCTAAGCGTGCATTAATATCAACTTCAACATTATCAATTCCCCAGGCATCTGGACTAAGGTTTGATGCAGACAAGCTGAAGCTATTGTAATCTGCAACACCCGTTGAAATAGATAACTCCCCAGAAACTGTAGAAATAGTAGGAAACTCATCTAGCGAAGCAATAATACGTACAGGTATAGCTACATTACCTGAAGAAACGATTACATCTACGCGGCCGTTGGCATCAGTTTTAGCTTGATCTTCAGGTCTTATTTCAATACCGCCAACTTTCGTAGTTAAAGAGAAGTTTACCAACGTATCCGAAACAGGAGCGCCCAGTTCATCATAAACTGTGAAAGTAACAGTTGCAGTTTCACTGCGTGATGCTCCGCCGGTTCCTTTGAGTGCAATAAAGTTTGATGATACTTCAGTAAACTGAATACTTTGCAAAGATGCAGCGCCGACTGTTAAATCAACATTTTTTGTTAATACTGTCTGGCCAATCGTTGAAGTGACATTAATTTTATCAACGGCGCCACAGCCTTTATCTTTATAGGTAACAGTAGCAATGCCATTAACTGTTGAAACTTCACTAGCAATTTCAGCTTTACCTGCTTGAACACAAGCTGAAGAAAATTGAACGTTAACGGCTTGTGTTAATGGTGAGGTAACGCCACCTATCACTTCATTAATAGGCACGCTTAAAGAAGCTGTGCCATTTGGTCCAATAGAGGTAGGTAGCAGTGTTAAATCACCCATTTCAACATTAACAGCAGCAACTGAAGCAGAAAAGTCAAGGCTTGCCGTTACATCACCAACACTGGACACAACAGTTCCAGCACCATCTTGTGCACCTGCATATAATAAAACTGAGGCAATGCCCATATTATCTGTTAATGCACTAGTTGTTTTAAGCTCACCAATGTCATCAGATAACGAAAAAGTAATTTTAACACCAGCTGTTGGCAGTCCACTGTGGGTTAAGGTGGCTTGTAATTTCGATGGTTCGATACTACTGACATTAGTAATGGTATTCCCCCCCTCATCAACCAGTTTAATCGTTAAGTTTACAGGTTCAATGACTGCAACTGGGTTAGATGTGGAAAAATCAAGGCTAGACGTCAAGTCATCTACACTCACTGTTGCCGTACCGGCACCAATTACATCACCCGCATGAATTTCAACCCTAGCGATACCATCGCTATTGGTAAGCGCGCTGCTCACTAATAATTGCCCGACATCTCCATCCAGACTAAATGCGACCTTTTTATTGGCCACTGCTTTGCCATCAGTCATATAGAGAGCAGACAGCAATTGAGGGTTACTACCGTCAACATTATTTACACTATTACCAGCAGTATCTACCATGGTTAAAACCAGGGTCGACGTTGGTGTTGTCGTGCCACCACCATCTGGATCTGTGCCTGTTTCCGTTTCAGTTAACTTGTTACCGCCGCTACAAGCAGCAATAAATAGCGTGAGGATTATTATGAGTGAACGATGAAACATTTGACGCATTGGGCATTCTCCCTGCCGAAAATACTACAATAAAATAAAGCAATGTTATTGATGTTAGTGAATTTAGGCCAAAGATGCAAAAGGATCTTTGATAAAATTCAACGCATTATTAAGATATTATCTATCACACCATAGCCATTTGTTATCTCACTAGCAATAAATAAACTGTTGCAATAATTAAACATTTGATAGACTCGCGGTCTAACGTCATTGCTTATTGGCCAAATTCAACAATTAAAATACCAATAATGTAAGACTTTAATAATAACAATAAGGATTTCTATGAGTACTAAACAACCCTTAAGCCTGACGATGAAAATAATCATCGGTATGGGCTTAGGTATTATCATTGGCGCATTTATTCAATACTTTTTAGGCGACAACGAGTTTATAAATGACAATGTTGTCAACGGCCTCTTTTTAGCTGGCGGTAAAATTTTCGTCAACAGTTTGAAAATGTTAGTGGTGCCATTAGTTTTTGTATCATTGGTTTGCGGCACATGTTCATTATCAGATCCAAGCAAGCTAGGACGTTTAGGCGGAAAATCGATTCTGCTGTATTTGACTACCACCGCAATTGCCATCACCTTAGCAATCGGACTCGCTTTATTAGTGTCCCCTGGCGTTAGCGACAACGCGGTTATGGCTGCAACTGATGCAACTTACAATGCAAAACAAGCACCGTCATTGACACAAGTACTGATCAATATCATGCCTAGTAATCCTATCAATGCGATGGTAGAAGGTAACATGCTGCAAATTATCGTCTTTGCTTTACTGTTTGGTATATCCATTTCTTTAGCGGGTGAAGCTGGAAAACGTATCTCGGCATTCTTTAATGATCTAAATGTAGTCGTGATGAAGTTGGTTGTCATCTTGATGAACTTGGCGCCTTATGGTGTGTTCTTCTTAATGGCAAAGCTCTTTAGTGAAATATCAATTGCGACCATTGGTAACTTAATCCAATACTTTCTAGTTGTTTTAGTTGCCTTAGGTATTCATGCTTTAATTACTTACCCTACTATTCTTAAAGTATTAACCGGTTTAAATCCTATTATCTTTATTCGAAAAATGCGCGATGCTGCATTATTCGCTTTTAGTACAGCAAGTTCTAACGCCACTATGCCTGTGACATTAGATACAGCCACTAAAAAAATGGGTGTAGACAACAGTGTTGCATCATTTACGGTCCCATTGGGCGCTACCATCAACATGGATGGTACGGCTATCATGCAAGGTGTTGCCACCGTGTTTATCGCTCAGGTATATAGCGTAGATTTAACAATTGCAGATTACTTGATGGTTATCCTAACGGCGACTTTAGCGTCAATTGGTACTGCTGGTGTACCTGGGGTAGGCTTGATTATGCTTGCGATGGTATTGCAACAGGTTGGTCTTCCTGTTGAAGGTATTGCACTTATTATTGGTGTTGATCGCTTGTTAGACATGACACGTACTGCTGTCAATGTTACCGGCGATAGCATGGTAACAATCATTGTCGCTAAAAGTGAAAAAGAAATCGATTTAGAAACGTATAACGATCCATGGGCTGGTTCTAAAAAAGAATAACCTAACGTTTCACTCAATTAAAAAAGGGATGCTTTAGCATCCCTTTTTTGTCTCTATCGTTTAATCGTACGGTTACTTAGCTTAAAAACTACGCCATTGACTCATCTTATTCCACGTATTCATTAATGAATGCTCTATTGAGGTACTAGCTGCTTTACCCAATTTTTGCGAAAGTGTTTTAGGCACTGAATATTTAACTAAATAGACTGTTTTATCTTTCGCTGCATCAAGTAACCAATCATCACTCGTTGATAATTCGTCGATTAGTCCCATATCAATGGCTTGCTCGCCATACCATGTCTCACCTGTTGCTACTTTTTCCATATCCAGTGTTTTGCGATGTTTAGCCACATGATTTTTAAATAAGCCATGTACATCATCAATTTCCGTTTGAAATTTCTCACGATCTTGGGGCGTATTCTCACCAAACATAGTTAAAGTACGTTTATATTGCCCTGCCGTTACTTGTTCAAAATCAATATCATTTTTCTTAAGTATTTTGCTGAAATTTGGAATTTGGGCGATAACACCTATCGACCCGATAATTGCAAATGGCGCCGCAACGATCTTGTTAGCAATACAGGCCATCATATAACCACCGCTTGCGGCAACTTTATCAACGGCAATTGTTAATGGTATTTCACGTTTAGTTAACCGTTGCAATTGGCTTGAGGCCAAACCGTAACCATGTACCACACCACCGGGGCTTTCTAACCGAACTAAAACCTCATCGCCCTTTTGTGCACATTGCACAATGGCGGTTATTTCACGTCTTAGACCTTCAACTTGGCTAGCATCCATTGAGCCATTAAAATCGATAACGAATAGATTTGAGCTAATTTCGGTTTTGTCAGCTGCTTTATCCGCTTTTGCTTGTTGCTTTTGCTCTTTTGCACGCTTTTTAAGTTCATCTTTTGATAAAATCGTTTCTCGAAAAGCATCGGCTGACTCTTCCAATGATTCTGAAAGGTTTATTACGTCAAGATGACCCTGACTACCTTTACCTTTTGCCCCTAATGAAACAATTGTTACTAACACAACAATAATGGCGACTACGATAGTGACGGCTTGTGCTAAAAACAAACCGTAATTAGATAAAAATTCCACATTTACTTCCTTTAATTAATTCTTAGCCGAAAGTTTATCAGTTCAACACAATTTAACATCTAAAATATTTGATTTTGCATGTTTCATGCTGCCAAGATGCTGTACAATTTGAATATTGTATTATTTGATCGCATCTAACATGAAAATATTCTTCTCACTATTAATCCTGACAACCAGTCTTTTTTCTTCAATTGTTTTTGCTCACGGTGGCGAGGATCATAAGCATTTAACTCGCGAACAAGTGGCTTGGGAAAAATCTGCGCAGGGAGCATTAGTTATCGATGTTCGAACGGCTCAAGAATATGGTGAAGAGAACATTAAGTATGCACTCAATATTCCTTATAAACAGATTGTTAAGCAGTTCAAATCCCTTGAAATTCGTAAAGACCGACCTGTTGTACTTTATTGCCGCAGTGGTAATCGTGCCGGTAAGGCCATCATGATGTTGCGTAAAGCTGGTTACACAAATTTGCATAATGCAGGCGGCATTACAGCCTTCATCGCTGCAAAGAAGTAAATATCAATTAAGCCCCTTTTTTCATTTAGTTAAGAATTCATAATTTAATGTCGTCAAATCAACTATTAATTATCGGCTACGTATGGCCAGAACCAAAATCTTCAGCGGCCGGTACGCGCATGATGGAGCTCATTGAGCTGTTTATTCAACAAGGTTTTGACATCACGTTCGCAAGCCCTGCTCAGCTATCAGATCATATGGCTGACCTTGCCAGCCTCAATATAAAAGCCGTCAATATAGAGCTTAATAACGCATCATTTGACACATTCGTTGCTCAGTTAGATCCTACGATCGTAATGTATGATAGATTTATGATGGAAGAGCAATTTGGCTGGCGAGTCGAGAAGCAGTGTCCAAACGCCCTAACTATTCTTGATACTGAAGATTTACATGCATTGCGCCATGCTAGGCACCAAGCACATAAAGCTGACCGCGTTGTAAATGATAGCGATTTAGCCAGTGATATTGCCCAGCGTGAAATTGCCGCTATTTATCGCTGCGATCTGTCGCTTATTATTTCAAGCTATGAAATGGAATTACTCACCACGCATTATAAAGTGGATAAGAGTCTGCTTCATCACCTGCCATTTATGCTCGACATTAATCATTTAAACAAACCCAGGTTATCTTATGACGAACGTGTTGACTTCATCTCGATAGGAAACTTTCGCCATGCGCCTAATTGGGACGCAGTGCGTTATTTAAAGGATACTATTTGGCCGCTTATTAGGAAGCAGTTACCAAAAGCTACTCTCAATGTTTACGGCGCATACCCACCGCCAAAGGCAACCCAGCTTCATAATGAAAAGCAGGGATTCCTCGTTAAAGGCTGGTGTGATGATGCTCATGCTGAACTTGCTAAAGCTCGGATCTGTCTGGCCCCCCTCAGGTTTGGTGCGGGAATTAAAGGTAAACTTGCTGATTCGATGTTAAATGGCACCCCTACGATAACAACGACTATTGGCAGTGAAGGCATGCATGGCGATCTTGCTTGGAGCGGT
>Ga0105355_10004110_pt1 | contig 12565 bp, 14 predicted proteins | sample GOMGulsemesocosm_2_FD_83508 | JGI IMG/M metagenome (GOLD analysis project Ga0105355, IMG submission 83508) | Methane-oxidizing microbial communities from mesocosms in the Gulf of Mexico - GOM9C Gulf of Mexico | ecosystem: Environmental > Aquatic > Marine > Cold seeps | place: Gulf of Mexico... | reverse complement strand
TATGAATGTAAATGTTGGTTAAATGTGCATTTATTTTAAAAAAGATGGAAAAGACTCTTGATTTTGTAAAGAGACGGTCGTTTTATAGTGAACGCTTATCGACTAAAACAAAAAAAACAATAAACTCAGGGGGCATTTATGCCGAAGAAGCCATTTACGCCAGAGGAAGTCGCAGCTCAGCGTCAACGAATTATGGATAGTGCATCACAAGTGATGGCTGATGTCGGTTTTCATCATTTATCCATGCGCAAGTTGGCGAGTCAGTTAGGGATGACCGCAAGTAATATTTATAACTACTTTCCCAATAAGGAAGTGCTTTTCATTCAAACCCGTTTACGTGGCTTTGAGATGTTTTTTGCTCAAATGAATGAGCAAATGGGGGAGGCGGGTAATGCTGAGCAAGCGTTACAACAATTTGCCCGCTTATTAATTGGTTTTGCTCAACAAGACCAAGGTTATTACCAGTTGATGTTTCAGCCGCCACGTTTGAATCTAAAAGATACTGAACAGGTAGATCAAGAGCTGGAAATGCAATTGGCGCGCTTAGTAGAAGAGTGGCAGCGTCATTTGATGACCTTAATTATTGATGCGATTCCATCATTGGCCGAGCAGAATGAAAGTCGTCAAAAGCAGCTGGCGTTATTCTTCACAGCTTCGCTGCATGGCTTGGTCGATACTTACCATTATCGTGCGCTTTCTATCTTGATGGCTACGGTCGATTTGATCCCCGAAGATGTGGTTGAATGCCATATTGATTGGTTATTAAATGCAGTCACCCAGCAAGCAGAGCAGGTCGTCTAGATAAGCCGTATAGATGCCCGATTACTGTTTATTTGTTATGTAGGTTCCTTGCCTTCCAGTTTATAGACGAAGGCAAGAATCTCAGCAATAGTGACATACAAAGCCTGGGGGATTTCGTCACCCAGTTCCAGTTTACTCAGCCATTGACTTAGCTCGGCATTTTCATAAATGGGCACTTGTGCTTGCAAAGCCAATTGGATAATTGCTTGAGCCAACTCGTCATCACCTTTTGCCGCCAACGTTGGGGCTTTTTCACCGTCGTAACTTAACGCGATCGCTTGGCTAGCGTTCAATAAGCTTTCAGGTATTTCACTTAATACTTCTTTCTTCATGTTGCCTCCTCAATGTATATTGTTAATATTAAGTTTCACGTTAAATATAACCGCTAGGTTTCAATGTCGACTAAACGTTGCTGGATATTGTGCTTACGTCTAGCTAAAGTGCCATGACGAGACTGAACATCGGTCACAACAATACCTTGCTCGGTTAATCGTTGGCGCAATGGTTTTATATGCTGTGAGAGCTGGTTGAGGGTCGAGGGTGATTCGGACCAAAATGTTGTATTGCATTCATTTTCAAACATCGATATTTCGATGCCCAGCTTCCCTAGTTGTGGCAAGTCAAAATGCAGGTTGATAAACCAGTGGTTTTTTTTCTCACCTTGGCTGTTTTGCTTTTCTTCTTTATCAATATAAAACTCAATCAATTGCAGTTGGTGGTGGTGGTTTATTAATAACGGTAGCCATTGTTGGTTTTGAGTTGTTGCAGGTTGTGGAGTATTAACTAAGTTACTATCCGCTTGCTGCATTTGCAGCCCTTGCTCACGTTCAATATGGCCGAGTAAGTTTTGTAATGTGCGGAAGAGAATAGCGTCGTTACCGCCTCGCTCTGGCCAGTTTAACGGTATTTGCACCTGGCTTTTCCCTTGCTCTCCCTGAGGTGTGAGTATTTGGCTTAAGGCAAATTTAGTATTTGAACTGGGCGTTTGTAATAACGGATCTTGCAGCAGTTCATTAACCGTTGAGTAGGCTTGATTATTGAGCAATGGATTTTGCCAGTTCGAAGCACTGCCTGTTGGGTTGGAAGGTGGACTGGGCAGTGGGTTTTGAAGAGGGCTTGGAATTGAGTTTGATGCAGGATTGCTTAAAGCTGATAGCTTGGCAGCTGAAATTGCTGCTGTCGTTAATGCCGTTGTTAATACTTTAGGATCAGTTTGGCTGGCGGCTTTAGTCAATGGGCCCATCTTTAAATTCGATAATACTTGCTGGGTATTATTGGCCAGAGTCTGAGCTGTATTTTTTACTAGGCTAGCAAGATCCATTTTAGCGCTAGGATCAGGGCTACTCGATAGCATCTTTTGTTGTATTTTCTGCAGCTGTTGAAACAGCGAGTTTGCGTTTTGCTTCTCTAAAGGGCTTTCCGTTTTTTGGTTGAGTATTAAAAACTGTTGAGCGAGCTGACTCAGTTGGGTTTCCGCTCGTGCCCCAGTATTATTCAAGGCATTGCGTAACCCCGTACTCTGGCTAATATCGTCACTATTAGGCAGTTGTTGCAGCCAGTTTTTAACCTGTTGCAGTGGTATAGCCATGGACTCTTTATTGGCTGCTTGGGTATTTTCTGTTGGCTGACTGGCCATCGTTGGCATCGAGGGTTTTGTATTTTGGCCCAGAGATCCTGCTAATGATTTATACGCCAGGTTTGCTAAAGCCTGCTGATTACTGTGCTTGAATATGGGCTTTGCATCTGAATTTGTATTTTTAATCCCCGTCATCATATCATCAGTTTTGAGGGGCGGAACTTTAGATCCTGTGACTAGTTGGCTGAGTTGCTCAATCAATTTCGGTAATTCTTGTGCGTGAATTTTAGGAATTCGATCGGCCAATAATTGCTGCAGCGCAGATTGAACCGCTGTTTGGCTACTGGGCTGGTTGTTGGTAGTAGGGTTAGCGTGATCTTGCTGGCTGCTGATGATTTTAAGTGCAGGCCCTGGGGTTATTTTAACTTCGAGCTGAGTGCCTTTTTTAAGGTTTTCAGGGCTAATAGTTTCCAGCTGTTGTTGGCCGATTTTAAGAATGACCTTGTACTGCTGATCTTTTGATTCTTTTATTGGTTCAGAAGAGACCACCTCAGCCTGTAAAACTGGCGTAGGGCGGTTATCGGCATTCGCCGCAACAACCTTGATCAGTTTCGGGTTTATGAGGGGGATTCTATCCATAGTTAAAGTGCTTCTTTTGTCGATAACATATTGATTATAGAGGTTTAATTACGTAAGAAAGTCATAAATAAACAGGGCATAGGTCACTATTTCATACTATCGACCGACCTAGATCAATCTTGAGGATGACATTTAGTACCTGCAGGCTATGAATCTGTTTATAATACCCGCTTAAATTAGCTCCATTATTGAGCTTAATCGATAAGCTCTAAGAATAGGCAAATTATGACCCGCTCAGTACCTGTCGACACATCGCACAGGTTTACCACACACTGTGATCTCTCAGCACATGACGTCAGTTGTGAGCGAGATGACCGTATCTTGTTTGAAGACCTCAGTTTATCAGTTAAAAAAGGCGATCTCATTCAATTAGTGGGTCCTAATGGTGCGGGTAAAACAACCTTATTACGTTTGATGGCGGGTTTAAACCAAGACTTTGATGGTGAAGTTCGCTGGCAGGACGAAAATATTCAGGATTGCTTTCAAGATTATGCCCGCCAGCGTTTGTATATTGGCCATTTGTCAGCGATTAAAAAGGTACTTACGCCGTTAGAAAATTTGCGCTGGTTTGTCAGTAGCTGGCCAGAAGTGAAAGAAGATGACCTTTGGCAGGCATTAGAAGAAGTGACGTTGGCGGGCTATGAAGATGTTCCTTGCCAGCAGTTATCTGCAGGGCAGCAACGTCGAGTCGCCTTAGCCCGTTTATTAATAACGCCAACCCCTCTTTGGATTTTGGACGAGCCCTTTACCGCCCTAGATAAAGCTGGGGTTGATTGGCTCGAAGGCCAGTTAGCTCGCCATGTTGCAGAAGGCGGCTCTGTTTTAATTACCAGCCATCACGCTTTAAGTGATATTCCTGCTTTGCGACAAATCGAGTTGGGGATGCACAAATGAGCTTAGTTATCGCTACGATCAAGCGCGACCTGATCATTGCTGCTCGTAATCCTGGGGAATGGTTGAATCCCTTGATGTTCTTTTTAATGGTATTAGCGCTATTTCCATTAGCGGTTGATCCTGATCCTAAATTTTTAGCTAAAATCGCCGCCGGTGTGGTTTGGGTTGCCGCCTTGTTAGCGACCTTGTTATCTCTGGATGCCTTATTCAAAGCCGATGTCGAAGATGGCACCTTAGAGCAGTGGTTGGCCTCAGGTGAATCGTTATACGCTATGGCATTAGGGAAGGTATTTGTTCATTGGTGCATTAGTGGCCTACCTCTCACGCTCGTTGCGCCATTGCTCGCCTTAATGATGAACTTACCTGATGATGCTTATGGCGCCTTATTTTTTAGCCTGTTATTGGGCACCCCTATTTTAAGCCTGTTAGGCGCGGTGGGCGCGGCATTAACGGCAGGAGTGCGCAGTGGAGGATTGCTATTAAGCCTAGTAATTTTGCCTCTTTACATTCCTATACTCATCTTTGGAGCCAGCGCGGTATATCATGCGGGCATTGAAATGGAATATGCCGGACAATTAGGCTTTTTAGCCTCGTTTTTATGTATCTCGATGACACTGACGCCGTTTGCTGTTGCGGGTGCATTGAAATTAAATCTTTCTCGTTAATATAAAAATAGAATTTGGATATTAGATTATGTGGGAAGCGTTAAAGCGACTGTATCACCGAATGGGGTCGCCAAAATGGTTTTACGAAATATCAGCGGCTTGGTTGCCTTGGTTTGCGATCCCGGCTGCACTTTGCTTGATTGTGGGTACCGTATGGGGGCTCGCCTTTGCGCCGGCAGATTATCAGCAAGGAAATAGTTTTCGCATTATTTATATTCATGTACCTGCTGCCATTCTTGCTCAAGGTGCTTATGCGATGATGGCGATTGCCGGAGGGATCTTCTTAATTTGGCGTATGAAAATGGCCGCTTGGGTTGCCGCTGCGATTGCGCCGATTGGAGCCAGTTTTTGTTTTCTTGCGCTAATAACAGGGGCGATTTGGGGCAAACCTACTTGGGGTACTTGGTGGGTTTGGGATGCACGCCTAACCTCTATGCTGCTGTTATTATTTTTATACTTTGGTGTGATGGCATTACAAAAAGCCATGGATACTGAAGATAATTCAGCCAAAGCCGGAGCGATTCTATCTTTGGTTGGTTTAGTGAATATACCCATTATTAAATATTCGGTTGAGTGGTGGAATACGTTACACCAGCCAGCAACCTTGAAGCTGACCGAAGAATCGACCATGGCGATGGAGATGTTAATTCCCTTATTGATCATGATCGTTGGCTTCTATCTATTATTCGCAACGCTCATTTTTATGCGCACTCGCAATCATGTTTTGTGGCACGAACGCAAAAAGAATTGGGTGAAAAAGCTTATCCAAGCACAGGCAGAGAAATAATATGTTTTTTGACAGCTTTGCAGAATTTTTGGCCATGGGTAAACACGGTTTTTATGTGTGGCTTTGTTATGGCATTACGGCCTTGGTAATTATCGCAAACATCCTTGCACCGATTCGCCAGCGTAAGAAATTGATTGAACAACAGGCGCGCCTTCTGCGTCGGGAGAAGAAAAATGCATCCGAAGCGTAAAAACCGACTGGTTCTAATTTTGTTTATGGTCGTTGGTCTAGGAGCGGCCGTCGGTTTAATGATGTACTCGTTGAGTCAAAATATTGATCTCTTTATGACCCCGACCCAGATTGCTAATGGTGAAGTTCGCCCAGGGCAAACTATTCGTGCTGGTGGCCTAGTGGTTGAAGGCAGTGTTCAACGCAGTGACGATGGCCTACACGTTAGCTTTGGTATTACTGATGGCGCGGTGAATGTCACCGTTGAATACGAAGGTATCTTGCCGGATCTATTTCGTGAAGGTCAGGGGATTGTTGCTATGGGCAAGGTTGATTCACGTAAAGTGATGATTGCCTCTGAAGTATTGGCAAAACATGATGAAGAATATATGCCGCCAGAAGTGAAATATGCTTTGGAATCTGCGCATAAGGATGGCATTGAAAACTTGAAAAAGAATACGGTAGAAAAAGCACAGAGTTCTCAGACAGAGCCTCTACCTAAATCCACCACTGAAAAGCAGTACTAGTCATGGCAGCTGAATACGGACACATAGCACTCTTAATTGCCCTCGCGTTCGCGTGTGTGCAATCGTTTGTTCCCTTAGTCGGAGCGCAAACTAATCGTCAATGGTTGATGCAATATGCAAGGCCGATGGCAATGGGCCAGGCGACTTTTTTAACCATCAGCTTTATCGCCTTAACTTATTGTTTTGTGGTTGATGATTTTTCAGTCGCGTATGTTGCTAATAATAGTAACAGTCTATTACCGACGATTTTTAAAGTCAGTGCGGTATGGGGCGCGCATGAAGGCTCACTTTTACTGTGGGTATTGATGTTGGGCTTATGGGGGGCTGCTGTTGCCTTATTCAGCCGTAGCTTGCCGTTAGATATGGTTGCTCGCGTACTCGCGGTGATGGGCATGGTCGGTGTCGGTTTTATTTTATTTACTCTGTTTACCTCTAATCCTTTTGATCGTAGCTTGCCATCAATTCCAACCGATGGTGCGGACTTAAATCCACTATTACAAGATTTTGGTTTGGTTGTTCACCCACCCACACTCTACATGGGTTATGTGGGTTTTTCGGTGGCATTTGCTTTTGCCATTGCTGCTTTGTTAGGTGGCCGTTTAGACGCAGCTTGGGCTCGTTGGTCTCGTCCTTGGACCACAGCTGCATGGGTATTTTTAACCTTAGGTATCGCTTTGGGTAGCTGGTGGGCTTATTACGAGCTTGGCTGGGGCGGTTGGTGGTTTTGGGATCCGGTTGAAAATGCTTCTTTAATGCCTTGGTTAGTTGGAACCGCGTTGATTCACTCTTTAGCGGTCACTGAAAAACGTGGGGTCTTTAAAAGCTGGACTGTGTTGTTGGCCATCTTTGCATTTTCGTTGAGTTTATTAGGGACCTTCTTAGTGCGTTCTGGAGTACTAACTTCAGTGCATGCATTTGCTTCAGATCCTGAGCGGGGGGTATTTATCCTCGTTTTATTAGCCCTATGTGTGGGGGGGTCGTTAACAGTGTTTGCGCTAAAAGCGCCCACGGTTTCGTCAGCGGGCAAGTTTAAATTACTGTCCCGAGAAGGATTTTTATTGGCCAATAACGCGTTACTGGTGATTGCAGCGTTAACGATATTATTAGGTACCTTGTACCCCTTAATCGTTGACTTCATTAGCCAAGAAAAATTATCCGTGGGCTCTGCTTGGTTTAATACCATGTTTGTTCCTTTGGCATCGGCGTTAACGGCATTAGCTGGCATCGGCGCAATGTCGCGCTGGAAAGTTATGCCGGGTAAATTATTATTAACTCAAATAGCGGGTTCAATTTTGGTCGCCATCTTGGTCGCCGCCGCTTTTCCGTTGGTCTATGCCGGAGAGATGAATTTTAAAGTCGCATTTGGTTTATTTATTGCGACTATCTTAATCGCAACAACATTCCGCGATGTTTGGTCTAAGTCGAAGGGGCAGGTTAGCCGTTTAGCGAAGTTAAGCAAAAGCTACTGGGGCATGGTAATCGCTCACTTAGGCGTGGCCATCATGGTTATCGGTGTTACTGTCGTCAGTAACTTCAGTGTCGAAAAGGCGTTGAAAATGAATCCGGGTGATGTCGCAACTCTATCAGGTTACGATTTTAAGTTTGCTCAAGTCGGCACTCAGCAAGGACCGAATTACAGCGCGCATGTTGGTGTCTTTGAAATATCCCAAGCGGGTGAGTTGATCGCAACCTTACATGCAGAAAAACGTCGTTATAAAGTCAAAGGCTCGATGATGACGGAAGCCGCGATTGATGCGGGTCTATTCCGTGATCTCTATGTGTCGATGGGTGAACCATTGGCCGATGGTGCCTGGGCAATGCGTTTGCAGGTTAAAGCCTATATGCGCTGGGTCTGGTTAGGTGCGTTATTTATGTCGTTAGGTGGTTTCTTGGCGATTTTAGATAAACGCTATCGCATACGCGTTAAAACCGCTTAACCCATACGGATAGAATTAGGTAGATAATATGAAACGTATATTTTTATTTGTTCCTCTTATTCTGTTTGTGGTGATGGCCGCATTTTTAGGCGGAGGTATTGGTCGTGAGAATAAAGATGTTTTACCTTCACCTTTAATTGATAAACCTTTCCCACAGTTTATTTTGCAACAGGTTGAGGCTGAAAAGCAGTTAACCCAATCTGATTTGCAAGGTAAGCCGATGCTAGTCAACGTATGGGCTACCTGGTGTCCAACGTGCAAAGCTGAACATGAATTTTTAAATACCCTTGCCGCCCAAGGTGTCCGCATTATTGGCATCAACTATAAAGATGACGATGAGGAAGCTAAGGTTTGGTTGCGTGATTATGGTAATCCCTATGAATTTAATATCAGTGATCCTAAAGGTAAATTAGGACTTGAACTGGGAGTTTATGGTGCGCCGGAAACCTTTTTTGTTGACGGTGATGGCATTATTCGCGCGAAACATGTCGGCGATTTGAATCAGCGTATTTGGGATAAATATAAAACCAAATTCGAACAGTTAGCGGATCATTCTGCCGCCCCTTTAACGGATAATGCGTCAGAAATGGAGGTCAAATAATGAAAATTATATTGGCTCTGTGTTTATCTTTATTTTCATTATCGAGCCTGGCAGTGGTTAATGGCCATTTGTATCCATTTGATAATGATGTTGATAAAAAACGATTTGAGGTATTGGCTGAAGAGTTACGTTGTCCTAAATGTCAGAACCAAAACCTTGCGGATTCCAATGCCCCTGTCGCTGCTGATTTACGCGATAAGGTCTATGAATTGATGATCGAAGGCCAAAGTGATGATGAAATCACCAATTATCTAGTCGCGCGTTATGGTGACTTCGTGCGTTATAACCCGGCGGTTCAAAAGAATACTTTTTTCTTGTGGTTCGGCCCCGGAGTGATGGTTTTTATCGCGATATTTGTCATTGTCAGTATTAGCCGTGGTGGTAAAAAATCACAGCCTTTGAGTGAAGAAGAAAGAGCTAAATTAGCTGAATTAAAAGCCGCCAGAAGTGAGAAGCAAGATCCATGATTATTACTCTAGTTTTATTATTAGTCACTTTAGGCTTCGTTGTTTGGCCAGCGTTCTCTCATCGCAATCAAGCAGTCAGTCGAGAAGCTGAGAACTTGCGCTTGTATGAACAGCGTAAGCAAGAAATTGCTGAGGCAGATTATGGCGATGCTGAGCGTGAGCAGATGTTGCTTGAATTAGATCATGAGCTCATCGCCAATGATGATGATGTCTCTACCGGCAGTGAAGTATCTGCGAAGCAAAAAATCTTTACCGCTTTTGCTATCTTCATCCTGATGGTCTCCAGTGTTATTTTTATTTATCAAGACATGGGCGCTCAAGATCAATTGGTTGCGACTCAGCTATTAAATAAAATGTCGAAAGCGAAGTTAACCGACGAAGAACAGCAAACACTGAAAGAAAGTCTACGCAACGCATCTATAAGCCAACCAGAAAATGGTGAATGGCTGTACTTGTATGGTCGTATGCTATTTTCCGATGGGCAATATAAGGAAGCCGTTGCGACCTTTGAGAAAATTCTTCTGACCTTACCCGAAGAAGCAAAAGCGGATCGTGCTGCAACGCTGATTCAGATTGCGCAAGGTAAGTTTTATATCGCAGAGCAAAAGGCCAGTGAATCAATCTATTCCTATATTGAAAAAGCTTTGGCGATTGAGCCGAATAATTCACAAGGGTTAGGCTTAGGGGGCATTTTAGCCTTTGAGTTGGACCGTCCAGAGGATGCATTTGCTCACTGGAAAGCGTTATGGTTTAACATGTCTAGTAGCCCGGAAGCGGGTGCATTAGAGCAGGGTATTAAACGTGTTGTCGCACGCTTAGAAGCTGAAGGGAAGACAGTTGATTTAAGCTGGATGAAGCGTGCGGAAGTTAAAGTTCGAGTCTCAATTAGCGCTGAATTAAAATCACAATTAAAAGAAGGTGATGCGGTATTTGTTCTCGCAAAAGCGGTTACTGGCCCAGTTATGCCATTAGCAGCAATGAGAATTTTAGCCAAAGACCTACCGCAAGTTGTGGTATTAAACGATAGCCAGGGTATGGTTCCTGGATTAGCATTAAGTCAATTCGAACAAGTACAAGTAATTGCTCGTGTTGCGAAAGGTGGCCAGCCCATGGCCAACCCTGGTGATTTTCAGGGGTTAGTGAAACCCGTGCTAGTAAAATCCGATGATACTATTGAATTGGTGATTGATCAGATAGTGCAGTAATTGAATTAATTAAGGATTCAATGATTGCATTAGAATGACCAAAACCCTGCGATCTGTGGGCTTAGTGCCCACAGAGTATTATCAGGTAAGAATACATTTTCGTTACCCACCTGTAGTTTAGATCGATGAGAGCCGTTAAGCTCTATGGTAAATACCAGACCAATTTCTTTCTGAAATTGATAACCAATACCTGCCAATAAATGAAGATCCCAATCACCGCCAAAAGAACGGGTGAGTGATTTATTATTCTCTGTATTTAATACCCTCTCATAGAGGGAGGTGCCAATTCGGGTGGCTAATTTATAACGCATACCTAAAGATTGATCGATAAAGTAGCTGTCATAGCCCCAACCGATTAACCCACTCCAAGATGTCATATCTTCAAAAATCACCCCTTGGGCCTCTTCAGGTTTGAACTTTCGTAACTCCCAATACTCTGTTAAAGATACGATCTGTTGATTTGTAATGCTATCAATTGTGCCGATACAGGCGTTTTCCATGCTGGTATCTCGAATACAGGCAGTAGGATTACTGCCAGCCCTGAGTCCATTGATTTCGGTTAAGCGAGCATCTAGATCTGTTTGTAATTGATTTTGCACTGCAGGATTGGCAAATAGCGCATCGTTGAGAACTTCTGTTTTATCAGTAGAGGAGAATTCAAAGCGTGAAAAACTAATACTTTTGTAGTGTAAGCCGGCATTAAAGAAGTGGCCATTTTGTAAATGGAAAGCTCCCAGTAAGTCGATACCCGTTCGTTTAAGCGTCATGTTATCTTCTTGCACGATACCAATGCCTTCGAAGTCCCATCTCTCTTTGGCATCATGACTTAGCAAGGTTGACGATGTTGAAATAAAGAAGCCGAATTGTTCACCAATAGCGGTATAGCCGCCGGATTTTTGCACGAGATTGCTTCCAGTGAACTTACTTTCGAAGGACTGGCCACCAAAATTATCATCGGTTTCGGAATAGCTGAGGGTTTCCGAACCTAGGCCAAGATAGCTGTATGAATTATTTTTGAATTCAGCGCTAACAGTATTCGCTAGCAGTAAGGTGAGGGCAATAAAGTAGGGGTTAGGTGATCTGGAAAGTCTCATGGACGTCCTTGCTAAAATTCAATGGTCTCATTAAGAGTAGACAGTAATGAGACTGAATTAAAGCAAGGAACTAAAGCAAGTTATTAAGGCAAGGTATGAAAGCTTTATCTTACCATTTAGCGTAGTGGTCTTCGGTAAAGCCCCAAACGCCATCGAGATGGATGAGTTCGCCATTCAGGTTAATATCACCATAAAAACGACCAAAATGTTGGGTGAAGTTAGAGGCGGCGACGATTAGGTTCATTTTCTCTTTACGCTGGCCTGCAGGTTCAAAATGAAGGTTAATGATGCCATCATTAGAACGTAGAGCCCAAGCGTGATTATGATGATAGCGGTCAAATTGAAAGTCGACCATATCTACTTTATGCAGTGTGCCGTCTAGCCAAAGGCCATTTTCGGTAAAGCCCGTTTCGTTGACCCCTGCAGCGAGATTGAACCCTAGGCGACGACCATCTGCAAGCTTGCAGGAAAGGCTGCCCCAGTTCCAGAAGGTCTCACGGCGCATATACCCTGCGCTCCAATCAACAGATGCAAGAGCCCCGATCTTTTCTAGATCAAACTGATCATCTCCCCACTTGACTGTGCCATTACAGACTAAGGCCGTCGCTTTTTGAGTGAAAACCCAACCGGTATAACCCGCACGGGCACATACTGCCAGAGGATCGTAGTTAGCCGATTCGTCTATAATCGCATCTACTTTAAAGCCGTTGGCGAGTTTAACCTTGACGGATCTCAGTCGAGGGGTATGAGTGGCCTTTATCTCTACCTTGTTCGCTCCCTTAATAAATATCGCTGAACCATCGTTAGGTTTTGCGCTCATTCGAGTATTGCGAGCAAAAGGTTGAATGAAACTGAATTCTTCGAATTTTTCGCTTTCTGGGTGGTAGGCATAAACAAAGCAGTTACTGGCAAATTTCAAATCGACGATGGCGATGCCAACAATTAATTCTGGGCTAGTTAAGCCAATGAACTGAAATTGATTGTATTTGAATTGTTTTGAAAACTTACTAAGGCGCTTATCCATGGCATTACGTAAATCGTAATCCATATGGTTAATTTCACCGATACTATTAGGGAAAACCCCAAAGCTTGGTTGGCCATCTTTATTGATCAGTACTTCTTTAGCCATGAGAGGCTCCTGCTGCCAGCAATATTTTTATAATTACTGGTCATTCTGGCAGATCCTAATTGGATTGACCATGGT
>Ga0105355_10004088_pt1 | contig 12603 bp, 10 predicted proteins | sample GOMGulsemesocosm_2_FD_83508 | JGI IMG/M metagenome (GOLD analysis project Ga0105355, IMG submission 83508) | Methane-oxidizing microbial communities from mesocosms in the Gulf of Mexico - GOM9C Gulf of Mexico | ecosystem: Environmental > Aquatic > Marine > Cold seeps | place: Gulf of Mexico... | reverse complement strand
TCTCTCTTCCTGAAAACTGATTATAATCACGTAAAAATTAGGCTCGGGATATTATACAAACACTCAACTAAAATCAATCAAACCCAGCACTTTACTTAACTTTAGATTAACATTGACAGGTTAACGGCTATAAAGCAGGTTGTTGGTAAGATATACTGTTAAATATATCTCACTAGAAATAAGAAAAATCTATCTGTTATTTCGATGATAATTTGGCAGTTAAAGTAAGTAACTTAAATACCCCTTCCCCCTTTGATGAAACCTTCTCCTTAGATGAAGTAAATTTTTACTTATTCGATGCGAATAAAATACACAGTGAAAAGTTACCTCTGCTTATCAAATCAAATCTGCATAAAAACGAGCAACTCATTTGTTTGCAACGTAAGAGATTATCCGCGCAGAAAGAGTTTGTCGCTAGTCGAACCTTGATCAAATATTTACTCGCGCAGCATTATCATATTAATTATCAGTCAATAGAGTTGTCCTTTAATCAACAGCAATTACAGTTACAAGCCTATAACGACAATAAATTAATACCCTGTACCCTGTCTCTCGCTCATTCAAGCGGCATGTTGCTTTTCGCTATAGTAAAAAATACTATCAACAACAAACCAATTAAAATGGGTGTTGATATTGAGGAAGTAAAACAAGGCAGAGACTTTCAAGCACTGGCAGATAATTCTTTTCCGCTTACTGAATGCAAACAAATTCAACAAAGTGGTATTTTAGGCTTTTATCGCTTTTGGACATTAAAAGAAGCTTTTAGCAAAATGTTACCACAGCCGATGACGACCACTCTTAAAGAAAATATTCAAGAAAAATTAGCTGACTTACATGTTAAATCAGGAAGATATATGCATTTTGACTTGAGTGTTGTCACAGAAAAAGCATTTAAAAATAAGTCGGTTACAGTACTAAACTCACCGGATTTTTTCGAAAAGTTTTTCCCTATCAGTGAATTTGAAAACAATTAACCATGAGAGTTATAAAGTTGAAAGCCATTATTGCCTATTATAATAAAACAAAATTGCTTCGTTGGTTATGGTGGTTAACCGTCATACTCCCTGGTATTGGTTTTGTTTTAGTAACTATTGGCTTTTTAATTTACGCCCACTGGCCAAGAGATTACACCGATATCTCGACCATTAACATTAACGAAAATAGTGAATATATCACCCTGTCAGCCCACGGAGTGAAAGATGATAAAACCAGTTGGAGTGATAAACTAAAATCGGTAATGGCAAGTACACAGTTACCACAGCTGTCAGCATTAAAACAACAGCATATCAGCTTAAACTGGCAGCCACATTCCAATAATGTATTTACCTGTTCGGTTGCAGGAAAAAGCTTAGGTGAAGAAATTGGCAACGTATTAGCAGCTAAAGCAAATATCAAAGGTATACACCTCATAGGTCATAGTTGCGGTAGTTTTGTAATATTAGGCATTTGCCAACAAATTAAATCGAGCAACAAAGCAATCAAAGTGCAAACTACTTATTTAGATCCTGTATCAGTATATTCTGGTTTATTTTGGCAATACGGCATTGAAAACTTTGGGACTTGTGCAGACTTTAGTGACACTTATATAGATACTGGCGATACGGTGCCCGGCAGTAATCAACTGATGCCTCATTCATTTACCTTTGATGTGACACCATTACGAGTGAAAGATAAAATAGAAATAGTGCCTCATGCTTGGCCAACGCACTTTTATATCGATGCATATCAACAACAAAGTGTACCTGTTCTTTTTAATAGCGCTGAACGGTTAGGCCAAAAATACTCTCACGAAAAGTTATATCTGTGGCCTTTTGAAATAGGAAAGTAATGCCTATGGCAGTTATAGTTATGCGTATTTCATCAAGGCATGCTGTAATACCTTCGATATTAAAAGCACCTAACATTGTTACTGCGATTATATTTTCATTAACAGTAACAATGTATTCGCCATGATTAATACTCATGAATTCTATGAACGCCTAATTACACACGCTGATTGCTAATGGATCTACTTGCGTATCATCAACTTGGTATTCATGAGTAAAGAAAGTATTACCACCGTTAACATACACTTGACCTGATACTGATGTAGCAAGGCGCATGTTAATAACTCCTTTCGCGGGTAATTTAATTGCTTGTGAATCTTGCCCTATCGTTAATTCCGCAACTACTGGTTTGATAAACCTCATGTCTTCATACCCCTCAGTACTCAAGAAAAAATGAACGGTGACTTTTTCTTGGCCGGTATAAGCTTCACAAGCCGTCAATGAAATATCTTTGCTTTGTAAAACTGGTAGTTTAACCGTGCCTATATCCATTTGTGATTCATCTGTTTCTGGAATTATTATCATAGAAGACAAGATGCTTTTGTCGGCTAGCGTAATAATAGTTAATGAGGCATCTTGGTTTCTACTCTTAAGCAGTATCTCGAAATTTCCATTCACATCACTCGCCACTTTAGTGTGAAATATACCGCCAATTTCAGCGATAGTTAAGGGTAAACCAACCTCATTAACTAGCTGACCTGATACCGTTACTTGATAAAACTCTTCAGGTGCATAGATAAAACTCATCGTCGCCGGCAAAGAATTCTGAATGCCATCATTAACAATTAACTGAAATGTGTAAGTGCCGGGAAAGTCGGTAAAAATTATTACTCCTTCCGTATCGATAGGAGGGAGAATTCTACCCGCTGAACCTTCAGGCACACTCACAATTTGCCAATTATATGTCAGCGGTAGTCCTTCAGGATCATAGCTTTGGGTATTTGTAACAACCTGAGAGCCATTAGTATGTACAACTACATCATCAGGTAATATGGCAACAGGACGTTGGTTTTCAGTCACTTCAATATGAACTTGATCCAAGGTAGAATAATCAATATCGTCAAATACTTGCAAAGCGAGCACATATTCGCCGGTTACATCTGCGATAAAACTGAATTGACTGTGACTAGCAAAACTGGGATTAGAGAGTTCATGATAACTGCTGCTTAACGGCTTACTAACTAAGCTCCATTGGTAGGATAAATAGCTCGCTATACCATCAGCATCTGAACTAGCAGCGCCGTCAAGTACCAGCGCCTCACCTACAGCAATGACTTGGTCAGCGCCAGCATTGGCAACGGGAGTAATATTCTGGTCCGTTACTGTGATCGTTTGCGTTGTTTCATTGGTTAAAAAGCCATCTTTAACCTCTAAGGTTATGTAGTATTCGCCAATACCATCAACGTAGAATTCAACAAATTCAGTGGTATCACCTGCCAAGGAAACATACTGGGCGGATGTTGGTACTTCAAGTCGCCATTGATAGGTTAAATCATTACAGTCACTATCATAGCTCGCCGTTGCATTTAGTCTAACCAATTGTTCAGGAGCATAAGCTGTCAATGGTTTGCTGATAACAGCTACCGGCGCACTATTGGTCAATAACTCTTCAGCAACAATGGTTAATTCTTTTGTCGCTGTTAACTTATTTTCGGTATTGGTAACTGTTAGTGATACTTCATAAATACCCGCAGCATCAGCGATTAAGTAGCCTTTTATGTTAGTCGCATCTCCAATAACGCTGTTGCTAGTGGCAGGCTTAGATTTTAACTGCCAAAAGTATGATAATAACTGTCCGTTTGCAGCAGCACTATTTTCAGCGCTAAACCAGTTAACATTACCTATTTTACTACTTATGTCGTCACTGATCATAGCTATTGGGTAGCTTTGTTCATTAGGTTCAACAGTTATAATTGCAGTGACGAGTTCACTGCTCAATTCAGCATCTCGAACAACTAAGCTAACGTGATAAGTACCAAAATTGTCAGGGGTAAAAACTAAAGTTTCAACCGTATTGTTTTCCAATGGATAATCATCACCAGCTGCCGTTTTTATTCCCCATTTATAGGACAGAATATCGCCTTCAGCATCATGACTTAATACGCCGCTAATCGTTACTGAGTTTTCTAATACTATAGATGATGTATCTAATTCAATTTGTGCCGTTGGCGCCGTGTTTTTCAGTTCTTGAACTTTTTTGTCACTATCACCGCCACAAGCACTGAGTAAGTTTATTAAAACAATACCGAAGATTTTTACACTACACTTTACCATTCCTTTTCCTCTTTATTTTCCATAATTTTTACTTCGTTCAATAATCGTGAAGAACAAGTTAGTCATTGATGTAATCTTGGATTAGTGCCTTGCTTAAAGCCTTAATAAGCATATAAATAGTCTAGAACTAATCGCTATATACCTAATAAGAAATCAAACAAGGGCACGTAACAGTTGGCTGCGAACCACTTCGTTTCACATTTTAGCCAACCACTACTGAGACTGTAATTAACAGGTTCTATTTTTTCACAGTCATTACGACTGCATTTTCAGGATTACTTCATTGAACTGAGACCAAACATGTTGCCCTCAGTATCCATACAGACGCTTACCCAGCCAAATTCTCCAATTGACATCTTAGGTTTAATCACCTCACCGCCGGCTTTATTCACACGAGATTCCTCGGCTGAACAATCTTCGACGCCAAAGTAAACTATTGTGCCACCAGTTACAGGGACTGCTCCTACTCTTTTTACCAGTGCGCCACCCGCTCCATAAGTAGCCATATCAGTCGGAAAAGCCTTCATTATTACGCTACTATCAGTAGGGTCTCCCATATTTTCTAGTGTTTTCTTAAGAACAGATTGGTAAAAACCTACCGCTCTTTCCATATCGTTTACATAGATATCAAACCATCCGATTGCATTTTGTTTCAAGATTTTTTCCTTCATTTACGCTTAAGTCCTGAATATCGTAATCAACCTTACCGCTTATGTATTGTATATATCAGACATCAAACTTACGGTAATATTCTACAGGTGTGTAACCAGTGATCTTGCGGAACGAATGAATAAAATGTGATTGGTCAGTATAAGATTCCAAGTAGTGCTGCTTAAAGGATTGTTGCAGTCGTAATACTTTAAGGAAGTCATGAGGAGAAAATCCAGTCGATTTTTTAAGTATTCTCTGTAGTTGGCGGGATGAAATTTTCGTAATAGCGGCCATATCGGCCACTGTATGAATTGCATCTATATTTGATAGTATTTTGGTCGTTACCGCGTTAACCGCTACTAGTTTTCGCTTGACCAATTGGGACACTAATACTGATAAAACAACTTGTTTAGCGGGAAAGTCACATTGTGCCAATTTAATACTTGTCTCAACCAAGGGTAAATCACCAAGGTATGGTGTACCAACAAAACTATCAGTCGTATCATTCTGGTTACCTTGCCACACACCAGGGAAAAATTGAATACCGACATAGTGAAACTCCTTCCCTAAATTAAGTACTTCGTAAGTGGTGCGAAGTGCCGTCACGCCTGCGATTCTAGTATCGTTCTGGTTAAAAAGAATGTTCACACAGGCATCTGGCACAGCATGAAGACAAAAATCTTCAGGTAATTTTATAGCTGTCTTGAGCTCCCAAAAACTATGCACTAAATCAGCAAGAATACTCGGTGGCTTTTCTTCCCTATAATCTACTGATTGTACATTTTTTTCTATACCATCTTGTATTGGATCGTACATATATAAACCTTATTAGAACTCAACTTCACTACCGACTATTTGTTAGGTGAGCGTCACGCAAAGTTATTGAGCGCAATTTTATATATTGAATTTTAAAATTAAAATTAAAACAACAAACATAAGGACTTTTCAGATTTAATGAATTTGAGTAAACCTATATGTTTTTGTGTCTAATCAATTATGGGTGAGTGGTATAATTTATATAATAACCGATGAAGATTGACACTAATTTACAATCTCTTTTGATTTATTACTAAAATGTATAGTGAAGTGAAACTTAGTTTACTGTTAAGTATCCTTGATTAATTTTTGTTAGGCATTTTAGCGTTACACAATTAATTAACTGTCACTTCGTATTTCTCGTTGCTGGGCATCAAACCACTTTCTATGTTTTATTCATAAAGCCGACAGACTTATAGAACTCTAGCACAACTGTATTCCCTTCAAGTACTTCTATTGTGAATGAACGAGAAGATACTTCAATAAAAGCATTAACTAATGCCTTTCCAACACCAATACGATACAAAGTAGAATCTAAATATTACCTTAATGAGTGTCAGTGTTTCAGTGATTTGTATCAATCAGTCCCAAAGCAATGATTAGAAATTTTTAACTACAATTAATCCTAGTGTGTCGTGATAAGAACCTAAATTTTTAGCTTTAACTTGTGTAGAAGGTGATTGATTTTTAAGAGAGGATTAATTTTATTAATAAACCTCTTTAAATATTGTTATTCGCCGCTTATTAGAAGGCAGTATGCATTCTATCTATATAGAGTGAATTCAAAAAACACATAATGACAAAATTTTCAACAGAACACATTTTGTCAATATCGGCTTTAATAACCGCTGTGGTAGCAGTATGGATTATGGTAGTAGAGCAACAACCATCTAGAGAGTACCAGCGGTTACTTGTCGAGCCCTACGTTGAGTTAAGCAATACAAACAAAAATGGCTACGGTCGATTACTTATGAATACAAGGCTATCTTAACTTAGAGGCAAGTTGTCAACATTTTAACAAACGAAAAAAGTTCACCTGAATATATCAAAGGTCAATATGAAACTTTGTTACTTTCAATGTACAAACAATGTTGGATAAAAGAAGATAGTCTGGTGCTAAAGGCTATCAAAGAATACTCCACTAATGCCAAAACAGGGTTCCCTAACAATTAAGATGTAATCCGTCATATAGAAAGATTTTAGAACTAGGTGTCATGCCATAATGCTCTATTAACAAAGTAGTTTTACTATTGCACGGCCTAACGTAAAACCGCCTTGCGAAGTATCCTTCACTTTTGACAAGCGATGAAAGGGATCAAGTGTAATATAATTTACTTTCTTGGGGAACACGCCATTTAAATAAGATTTAGAAAAACTATTTCAGCTAACACTTAGTAAAAAAAATATAATTAACTTATGTATTTCATAACGTTCCTTGTTAATTGAGATTTACTGAAATATAAAAAGCAAACAAACTGATTGTTTATTTGAAATCTTAGTTTCGTACATAACGACGACCAATATTGTTTCATACTGACAAAAAAAATGGCGAAGTAATACTAAATTTTGTGATTGAAGCATACATATTCTGAGAATGTGTTTTCTCTCTAGTGAGTATGAAATTCCTGAATTTAAAACGACTTACAGTCATATTTTCTGCATTTTTCAACATTCATTATTCTTCGTGTAATACGCCGTAATATTTTCTTTTAGCGGTGCCTACTATATTAAAACACGTGATAATTTAAAAAAGTAATCACTAATAGTCGATAAAGTCGTTTGGTGTAGAACCTAGTTGCAGCTGTTTACTGGCACGCAAAGGTCACTTGCCCGTCTAATGTGCATTAAATCGAATGATGTCTGAATAATACCGAATAAAAAAGGAGAAAGTCATGAATGACTCAACAGACAAGATAGTATCAAACCCAACATATATGGCCGATATTCGTCATTTTTTTACCGAAGGTGATTTTCAATGTATGACACCTCAAGGAATTAATTTGGAAACTTATAGCGGTGTTAAATTAAATGCATTACGCTTATATTTTCGTGTTGAAGATGGCTCTATGCCGCCCCCATCGACAGGTAGAACGTGGAGCAAAAACCGTGTAAAAACTTTTTATAATTGGATGAAGAACGGTTACCGAAGGGGAAATGCCGATCCAAAACCTGCTCAAACTTCGACAACCAATAGTTCCGCTGTTGGCGATGCAGTAGAATCAACATTGCGGGTTCGCAAAAACATCACCGAATTAAATGACAATGAAATAGTCCTGCTCAAAAAAGCATTCTCAGGCATCATGGCTAAATCCGTAGTCGACCCTCAAAGTTATTTTGCAATAGCGGGTATTCATTGGCTTCCTGGGCCAAATTACTATTGCAGACACCATGAAAACGCGTATAACCCGTGGCATCGCAGCTACTTAATTCAGTTTGAAAACGCCTTGCGGTCAATTGAAGGCTGTGAAAACATCACTCTACCGTATTGGGATATAAAAGATAAAACGCTCCCAAGCGTACTTTATGAAGAGCCGTTTAAAAGTTACACCATTCCACAAAAGTTATGCTCTATTTCTCGTCAATGTTATCCAGCGGGTTATGTTACACAAAGATATGATGCGGCTACTATTGCAAAAAATATTCACGAGCAATACAAAATTCCTGAAATAATTGATGAAGCATTAGGTTATTCATTTTGGGAGAAGTTTAATGGGTGGAACGGAATTGAAAGAACGCAAGGTGGAATAATTTTAGCTCACGACAGTGGCCATAATGCTAGCGGCATAACGATGCAGCAACAGAATATTGCTGCGTTTGACCCCATATTTTGGTTCTTCCATTGCAATTGGGACCGTGTATGGTGGAAATGGCAACAAGAATATAATGCAACAACATTAGTACAGTTCAAGACTCATTTAGCTGATTCAGACGATTGGTTGGTAGACCCTGTTCTCAACCCAATTCCACCATTTAGTGAAACCACTGCGAGTACGATCAATTTAACAAGCCTAGGGATCAGTTATCAGCACCCTGCCAATGAACTTGTTGCCACGGCAGTAATACCCCAAGTTGGAAGTATGACGGCTTCCGCCATAAATGTCGAAGCAAACCCGAAAGTCTCGGTGCGTGCAAAAGGTATAGACCGATCGCAAATACCAGGTAGTTTCGATGCGGTATTAAAAGCTGATAATGAGGTTATTTCCACTAAAGGATTTTTCCAATCTGAAGATCCTAAGGGTTGTAGTAATTGTAAATCGAAATCAATTGTCAATTTTGACTTCGTTGTGGACCAGTCAAAAATATGCGGCAAGAAAATCCATTTAGACATTCGCTATATATCGAGAACTGGCAAAATGCACTCATTTCCTTTGAGTTCATGTGGTGATCCAACATTGAACGCTCGCATATTATTGAGCGATTAGCCAGCATAGCGAGTTTACTCGCTGTGCTTTCCTGTGTCACCAAAACACAAGAGTAAAGGCAAATTTTTTTGCCCAAGTCACATCACCTCCATTTATGAAAATGCAGGTGAATTATTCTTATAACAAAGAGAATAAAGCAGAATGATAAACTTATATATTACAAATTATCTACAGAAACTCTATTGGCATATGTGTAATTCCAAAAAGTTTCATATATCCAATTTGAATGTGCATAATTACTCAAAAACGAAGTATCCTAACGTTTATGAACACTTTGCTCAAAGACACAAGAAATTTTCGGTTCGACATTGTCTCTATGCAATAGGTCTGATTCAGATAGGTCTCATACATTATATGGTCATTGTCCCTCAACACGTCACTGTGATCAATCTAGTGCTATTTAGCGCGGTTTATTTCATCAGTATTCCACTTATTCGACAACTAAAGACTCCGGGGTTATTTTTTCACTCCTGGGCAACGTGGATCATCGGAGGGATAGGCATGTTATTAGGCCATACATTGGATTCTTACCTCTCTAGTGCAACAGATCACGCTCATCATCACGGTGCCATAACAACTAGCGTATCAACGACTGAGATATATTCATTTCTGTTTAGCGGAATGACATCGTTGATGTTGATTTTTTGTATCCCTGCGTGTGTGTATTTATGCAATATAAAGTTAGCAAATCAAAGTGATTTACGAAAATGGATTTTGCATTTATCAAGCGGACTTTCGATGTTACTCGGTATGTTTATAGCCATACAAACAGAGCAATACATTTTAGCCAATATAAATTACATGGGCAGTGCCAGTTATTACTTTATGTTGATACTAATGGTCATGTTTAGTTCAAGTACTTACTACCTTGTATTTAAAACCATAAACAGAGTACGGAACACATCTATTATTTAGTATTTAAGGAATAATTTAAAACCCATCAAGCAAATTAATGAGCATTGAAAAATAAGGTGTTTAACTTACTCATTGCTATTTAATAATATTGAAAAGGATCATCATTATGAAAGTAAAAAAAATAAATAATAAGGAGGGAGTTTAAAATGAAAAACTTTATAGCACTATTTGTAATCACATTGGCAAGCTTACTTGGCTGTAGTAACCACACAAAAAGTCCCATTGCGTTTACACCCGATATACCCCATGACGTAGACCCAAAAGTTCAACAAAATCTGAAGAATGACGTGTACGCACTCAATGAAAAATTTAACGAATATAGCTGGAAAATATTCGTCGCCATCAACTGGCCCACTGACAAAAACGGTACACCTAAAGACCGTTTCACTGACATAGCTGACCCATTGTGGATGTCATGGAAGGAGTCATTTGAAGTATATCGACTTGACGGCAAAGAACCAGCCCCATGGGGAAGTCCCAGAACTGTATCAGAAATAGAAAATGGCCTAGTACCAATTCCTGAAGAAGCTAAAATTAACTCATCAGTGAGAGTTTTATCCCACGACACAAAAAATATCAATATAGTCGATGAAGAAGACCAAGCATTTACCGGTCCGCTTTATGACCAACAAGGAAATATTGTCCGTTATGAAATATTAATGAATCAAGATGAGTTCGAGTACATAGTCAATAACAGGCTGTACAATATTAACGGACAGATAGACTACACATCGAAGCCAAATTTTCAGCCATTAGATTTTCCTCAAGGAGATTTTAATTCAAATGTTATTGGTGCTATTGAGATTAAAATTGCGTGGAAGATTCTCACCAGCACAGATCGTCAAGACCGTTACTTCACAAGTGAATCTTATGTGATCAACAATTCTACTGGCAAATGGGAAAAGAAAACACTGGGAATGATTGGTTTTCATATTAGTCAAAAAACGAAAACAGCAAAACAGTGGGTTTGGTCCACATTTGAACATATTGATAACTTGAGAGACCATAGAATTACCCAAGAAGGCAAACAAACAACAGTAAAAGCTTCCTTGAGAAATAATGAAATGGAGATTTTTCCCGCAAATGTAAATCTGCAAAATATGAAATTCCACAACGGCCCAAATGGTAACTATTGGCAAGCAGAGAATTCTCAAACAAAATACTTAGCCATTGACGATACCAAACGCACACAAGCCAAACGAATGGTTCAAATTCCTAACAGAGTGTCTAATTTAAATAATAAGCTAAAAGAGTATTTCGCCTCGGAAAAAAGCATTTGGCAATATTATGAGCTTATCGATACTCAATACCCATTAGACCAAAACATTTCACCTGGGAATACAGCTAAGCTACCTGAAAATGTAACAAATAAGCCTGGTGGAGAACCGAATTTGGCGTTATTAACAAACATAACAATGGAGACATACTTTCAGGCCGGAAATGAAAATGCAGACAACTTAATTGAGGGTAACAAACCTAATAATGCAACGCAGATATTTGGAACTGAAAGCTGTATGGGATGTCACTCCAGTGCAGGTTTGTATAAAAAAGGCCAATTAAATGGTGGAAAACCACCAACAACGGGTCAGCTAAGCGCAGATTTCAGTTGGTTGCTAGAAAAAGCGAACTGGAACAAAGGGAAACCCAAAAACAATTAACTCCATACTAGTCAGTTACTTTTGCATTAAGAACTTGGTATTAACATAGAGCATCATTGTCAAAACACAGATTAATATAGAGACGGTATAATTAAGACCTATATTAAATTTTCAAATTATCAAAATAAAATAAAACGTTAATAAAGCTCGAATATTTCTATTCGGGCTTTCGTTTAAATGATTAGAACTGCATGTTATAGAATTAAAACTCGATTGCATCATGCAGCCCATGTAGTGACTATCTGTTTAATTTAGTTATATTTTATTTAACTGAAAAAACCATGTCCCCCAAACATCAAGCGCCGAGGTTAACCAACTGAATTATAATTAAATTATATCGATTTACACCTATTTTAAACTCCCATATCGTTTCACCTTCCCAAAATTAAATACCATAATGAATATTTCAATAAAACTAACCACTCATATGACAATTTATCGCTAAAAGTAGGTATAAGTAAGTTAATGTTAATTGCTAACTTTTTGCTCTTAACTACTGTCACTCTCATGTCTGGTAAGTTCAAAGATAGCTAAAATTAGTGCAGATAATCTAAAGCGCTTTCGCCCCCAAAACGCCATAGAGATGGTTATAATTTCATAAACCAATCATAGTCAGCTTTACTGTTTAGTTTTTGTGATAAATACAATCCTAATTCGCGTAATTGAGCTTTATCTGAGTAATTCGGAATTAGCAATTTAAGCTTAACAAGTGCTTGTGATCTTTGCTCTGCTCCATCCATTGCCAAAATATAGGTATAGGCATATTGACCATTTGCAGGTGATAACAACATAGATTTTTCAAAATATGTAACAGCCTTAGCAAGCGTTTTTTGTCGTACGAGATGTAAACCGTAAGAATATTTTATCGCCCCAGATTTAGGTAAATTGCTCATTCCCTTAATTAGAACTGAGCTCACTTGTGCTGGCTTTTGTAAAGAGCGATATAAATCTGCCAAGTTGATATAACCTGACTCAAAATAGGGTTCAATATCAATCGTCGCCTTAAACGTTTTCTCTGCCGTAATAACATCACGACTTTGT
>Ga0105355_10004085_pt1 | contig 12609 bp, 7 predicted proteins | sample GOMGulsemesocosm_2_FD_83508 | JGI IMG/M metagenome (GOLD analysis project Ga0105355, IMG submission 83508) | Methane-oxidizing microbial communities from mesocosms in the Gulf of Mexico - GOM9C Gulf of Mexico | ecosystem: Environmental > Aquatic > Marine > Cold seeps | place: Gulf of Mexico... | reverse complement strand
CCTTCCCTTCTTGTTGTGGATCAGGGTAAACAATATTTAAATCTTCAACACGCTTAACTAAAAAACGTACTCGACGATCAATTTCACGTAAGCGCTTTTTGCCATATATGTATTATAACCCCACAAGTAAGCATACTATTTTATGTTATATCTAGCCTTTTTTGTGTTTTTAAGTCTTATTTTTCCTTATAAAATTAAGTTTTAACCCCATAATATATACTATTTTTTTGTATTAGCTCATTAACAGGCGTTTATATTTTTATATATTCAGGTTAAGTTTTAATAAGTTCCTTAATACTAAATCAGTAAATTGTAATGTATCAATGAACTATGAGATTTAGGCGTTAACGATATAAATTAAGTTAAATATTTAGGGCGCAAATCATCTTAATGTCTATGTGTTCTTTAATGCTAAATAGTAAAGATAATTACTTAAGAAAGTGTTACATGTTGACCACGGTATTATTTTTGTGTCTGATGACAAAGCTGATGGAATAATATAAGTAGAAGAAATAAAAAAACCTGAGTTGGTGCTCAGGTTTTTTATTTGTATATAACAGCAGGAAACGCATATCATAAATTATTTTTAATAAAAATAAGCTTATAGTTTTAGGCTGCTTAACTCTTTAAATGAAAATAGATTATTTGCTTCAACTTTTGCCACTTCTAGGTTTTTAAAGTGATTCATTCTTAGTAGAGCATATTTATTATTCTCAAATACTCTACTTTGAGATTCAATTAAATAAAAGTCATTTCCTGTAGGCAGTTTGAAGCTTCCATCAACTTGTACATCTGATACTTTGGTTAATGAATTTATTAATTTCTCATGTAGATAATAAGGTTGTACTTTAGCTATTTCTTGCTTAACTAATACTATAAGTTGTTGTTTTATCTCTATGTCATCTATTGCTTTAGCTGAGCTAAGTTGACTATTTAATTGTGTAATAGTTCTATCCACGTTTTTGAGTTGCTTTTCATCTCTATAAGTAAAAGACTTAGCAATAGAAACTAGGCTTTTATTTTTTTCTTCAACCTCTTTAACTCTAGATTTTATGTATCTTCTCATGTTGTTCTTTTTGAAATTTAAATCCGCTAACTTTCTTAACGTCGATTTTTCATGAGATGTTAGTGAAGCTATATATGATATTTTTTGGGTTTTACTACTACCTGCACCAATAGGTATGAAGTAAGCGCAGAAATAGTAATTATCTACTTTTATTGGGGTAGCATACAAAAGTTGTGGAGCTTTGCATGAAGCTACTTTTGTTGGCATGGTGTCATAACTAAAGAGTTTTTTCTTGAATCTCTTATTAACTTTATCGTATTCTGCACCAGCCTTTCTTGAGGTATACGGAGAAAAGAACTTAACATACTTTAAATTTAACCTATCGTATTCAAGTGAAATATCTTTCTCTTCTTTATCTATTGCTGAAAGTGATTTTTTTAACTCAGTATTAGCTTTTTCTGATCTTGCTTTTCTTTCTTCTAATTCAGTTTTTCCCTTTTCTAATTCAAAAATTTTATTTGAAAGTTTTTCAATGAACTTTTCTATTTCTTGTCTTTTTATTTCTACCTGTGAGTCCAAATTAAGGTTATCGTTAAGTAATAAAGAATTTTTTGTTAGATACGGCTTTATAGATTTTGAGGCTATAAAATTATTTGTGATTGATAAAAGATCTCCTTCGGGTATTGAGGATAAGTTATTCAACTTAACCCCTTCGTTTTGCCAAGCCGTTAACTCTTCAGACGTTAAACTAAATACAGTAGCACTTCCCCCTCCAGAAAAAGAACCTGCTGTAGGGTAACTATCACCACAGGCCGACAATAAGATTGAGCAGCTTAAAATAAGCATATAACGTAAATAGTACATATAAATCCTTTTAAATATAGTTGTTTTGATAAAATCTGGCGGATTATTGCAATTAGAGCATTTAATTTCAACGGTTTATCTTAGGTTTACTACTTGAAGATCATTTATTTTAATTGTATCCTCATTTTAAGTACTAAATTTACAATGCTAATTTTTTGCTTCTGCAGTCTAAGGGTTAATGGCTGTGATTTCTTACCCTAGCTTCCAAAATGATTCCAAAATTGGTATTCCTCAATACTAGTTTTATTATTCGATCTCATAATATAAATAATTAATCAATTCAAACATCCCACATAAGCTATTAGCTCAATTTTTTGTTGTGTTCGAATTCATATCCCATTTGACTATTTTTAGTCAATTCCAATTTGGCTTATCGGCCCTATTTTTTGTATACAGTAAAAATTAATTTTAAACATTTTTATAATCAGATAATAAGGATAACTTATGACCTATGCCTTAAAAGCTAAGTGTGAATTTAAAGTAGATAAAACAGGAACATCGCTTGAAATACCTTGTGTTTTGACAAAGTTAGGTGTGTTAACTAGTCACGTTGAATATTTATATTTTAAAAGGAGTATGTCCCAATCTTGGGTTGAGAAGAGTATTGCTTCGATAATATTGTTAATGAATTATATCGATGCAAATACTCGTTCTTTATCGAACACACAGCGAATTGAAGGAACGAAGTTGCTTAGAAACTTTACTTTCGCACTAAGCACTGGAACCATAGATTTAAGGGGAGAGGACATATCTGGCCTATATTGGGGAGCAATGAGCCCTGAGAATGCAAGGGTGACCCTTTCTCATATAACTCAATATGCTGATTTTTATAGTGAAAAATCACATAATCAACTTCCTATAAATCCATTAAGAAAAGCTTCACATATTGAAGAAAAAATGAACTGGTGTGCATATTATCATCGCCAAAAAAGTGTTTTTTTGAATCATTTAGATAACAAGGAAGCCAATGTCGAACGTATTAAACGTGTGAGAACAGTCCAGTCAGATCAACCAGATTTCATTGAAAATGAAAAAGTGATGAGATTTCCAGAAAATAAGATAAACGCTTTGATTAATTATGGCTTTGTTAAATGCGGAAGTACTTATCCAGATTATAAAAATCAATTAATAACAATGCTTATGCATTACGGAGGTTTAAGGCTTAGTGAGGTTTTTCATATATATATCAATGATATAATCTTTGATAAAAAACATAAAGAAGCACTTGTGAGAGTTTTTCATCCATCAAGAGGACAATCACCGATAGAGCCTAAACAAACACGCAGATCATATTTAATGGAAAATTATGGTTTAAAACCACGTAATGAATATCCTAAAAGCATAAGATTACATGCTGGTTGGAAGACACCTTTACTAACAAGTAATAAAAAATATTTTGAAGTCATATTTTCGAATCCCAACATAGCGAAAACATTTTGGAATATTTGGGTGAAATATTTAACATACCAACGTAAAAATCCTCCTTTAAATTTTCAACACCCTTTTGCTTTCACTAATAGTAAAGGGAAGCCGGAAACAATTAAAAATTTTAGAAGAATGCATGATAATGCTGTCATTAAAATCGGATTAAACCCAAGTAAAGATGAGGGTACTAGCTCTCATAGTCACCGTCATAGTTATGGATATACTTTATCAGAACTAGGGTTTATTCAAGTAGAAATACAAAAAGCAATGCATCATAAAAGCCCGAAGTCTTGTCTTGTATATATTCAACCTACTAGTAATGATATTAGAAGTAAGATGCGTATTACGGAAAGCTCCATTATAAAAGGAGTAGACGATAATGAAGAATAATAAATTTTATGTAACATTTGCTGAAGCCCAACAAGCAACAAAACGCTTAGGGATTGGTTCTAGTACTGAATATAATAAACGCTATAAAGAAGATCCTCGTTTACCATCAGACCCTAAAGGAATCTATTTTAAAGAATGGCCAATTAAAAATGGCTGGGATATCTTTTCAAACAAAAACAAAAACAAAAAATTATTTTATTCGACATTTGCTGAAGCTCAACAAGCGGTTGTACGATTAGGTATTCGTTTTTATGGTGATTATAAAAAACGTTATAAAGAAGACCCTCACTTACCATCAAATCCAAATAAGATATATTCTAAAGAATGGCCAACTAAAAATGGTTGGGTTATTTTTACAAAGAGAACAGAGAAATTTTTTTACCCAACGCTTGCTGACGCTCAGAAAGCTGCAATAATATTAGGGATTAACTCTCGTTATGAATACAAAGCACGCTATAAAGAAGATTCTCGTTTACCATCAGAGCCTCAAAGAAAATATTCTAAAGAATGGCCATCTACAAAAGGTTGGACTATTTTTCTAGGCAAAGAAATAAAATATTTTTACCCTACGCTTTTTGAGGCTCAACAAGCAGTAGTTCGCTTAGGTATTAGTTCTTATTCTGAGTATAATAATCGTTATAAAGAAGATCCTCGCTTACCGTCAGAGCCTAAACGCACATATCCTAAAGAATGGGCAGCCAATAAAGGCTGGGCTACTTTTCTAGGCAAAGAGATAAAGGTTTTTTACCCTACATTTAATGAAGCACAACAAGCAACAAAACGATTAGGGATTGGCTCTTTTGCCGAATATAATAAACGTTATAAAGAAGACCCGCGTTTACCATCTCAGCCTAGGTCTGTATATTCTAAAAAATGGCCAACTAAACATGGTTGGACTACTTTTTTAGGTAGAGAGATAAAATATTTTTACCTAACGTTTAATGAAGCGCAACAAGCAACAAAACGATTAGGGATTGGCTCTTTTGCCGAATATAATAAACGTTATAAAGAAGATCCTTTATTGCCTTCTCACCCCGCGACATTCTATTCTGAAAATTGGCCAGTTAAAAAAGGATGGACTACTTTCATAGCCACAGAAAAGAAGAACTATTACCCTACATTTTATGAAGCTCAACAAGCAACAAAACGCTTAGGGATTAGTTCTTGTAGTGAATATGAAAAGCGTTATAAAGAAGATCCTCTTTTACCTTCTCACCCCGCAAAAATTTACCATGAAGATTGGCCAGTTAAAAAAGGGTGGGCTTCTTTATTAGGTAAAGAGATAAAAATTTTTTATTCGACATTTGTTGAAGCTCAACAAGCAGTAATAAAATTAGGTATCCGCTCCTCTTCGGAATATTCTAAACGCTATAAAGAAGATCCTAAATTAACATCTACCCCAGTAAGTCATTATGCTGATGAGTGGCCGTTAACAAATGGCTGGATAATTTTTCTAGGTAAAGAAATAAAAGAATTTTATTCTACATTGTTTGAAGTTAAAAAAGCCATCATAAAATTAGGTATAGGTTCTCATGCCGAATATTTGCAACGCTACAAAGAGGATCCAAAATTACCATGCAATTTAAGTCATCAATACTTTGGTAGGAAGACAAATTCAAGTTTAATAATAGATTTTTTCGTCCCAAATAAAATAAAGTCCTTTTCTCAATTGGTAAAGCTTGTAAAAAATTTAAAAATTAGTAATTCAACCGAATACAGAGAAAAAAGAAAGAAGTACAATGTACTACCATCAAATCCCAAACGTTCATTTCCTAATGATTTTATTGATTGGTATCATTTGTGCGATATACCTAGGCCTTATAAATATTCAAAATTACAATGTTTAGTAGCAAATAATAAAATTACTACTATTGCAATGTATCAAAAGTGGAGAGTTGCTAGTAAAGACCCTCATATTCCTTCCAACCCACATGAAAGTTCGAATTATAAAAAGTCGTGGGTTAATTGGTATGTGTTTTTTGGGTTGGAAGAACCCTTTCAACCAGAATATTTGCATGCACCTTACCTTTCATGGCGTGATGAGATAAATGAGTTTATGAGGTTTGCAAAGGGAGCAAAAACAAAAAAATCACACTTGTGTAAGTTTGTTCGATTATATGTTCAAAAACATCAATTAGGTACATCTCCTATAGATTTTGTATTTAATAAAGCTATTAATATAGCCAGCTTCAAAACGTTCCTTTCTCAAGAAATTTCTCAAGCTAGAATTTATAATGCCATTGATGAATTTATTGATTTTATTGTTAAAACAAAATGCTCCGATGAAGATCCTGAAACAGGTGAATTTATTCGAATGTTTGATGCAAAGAATCGTATAAAAGACGCTTTTATTCCTGATGTTTCATCAAATTCAACTCCTGATGAAACAGTTAAACCAGCATTATCTTATCAATATATTCAAGCACTCAGAAATTGGACTATTCCTCCTAATGCGAAAACATTTTCAGATTTAGAACACCTACATATTTTTGATGCTGATTGGATAAAAGTGCCTCTCAATATTATTGATAAAGATGATCCCGACTGTATTTATAAAGTTATTGATGGTACATATGCCAAAATTTGGGTTCCAACATATTGGTTACATGCCTATGCGCTTTTTTCAGTTCCGTTACGGGGAGTGCAATTAGCCTATAATGATAGCGGAGAGGCCGATGCATATATTCCTGAATATAAAGAAGGTAAAATAGTTTGGATAAAAAATACGCATGAATTAGCTGGACTTACTAAAAATCAAGGTATGATAAAACGCTATCCAAATGATGAATTTGGCATGTTTTCAACATCAAATAAAACATCCATGAATACTGGAAGCCAAAGTGTGCCTTGGATGCCAGTAGAGTTGGCTTACTGGCTAATAAAGTTAAGAAAATGGCAATCAAAATATAACCCTATCCAAGCCCCTAAAGCGTGGTTGAATTGTCAACGAACAAATCTAAATGAGTTGCAACGAAAGAATAAAGGTGTCAATTGCTTTTTGTTTAGAGACTTTGGTGAAGAGGAGTGTGGAACTTTCGGTGGTCGATTAGCATGGAGGTTAGCAGCAGGATTGTATTTTAGTCAAGAAAGAGGAGTTAAGTTAGCTCGACGTGAAGGGAAACTTTCAGCTTTAACCAAATACAAATCAGAATTCACTCCTCATAGTATGCGAGTGAGTTTGATCACTATTTATGTTATGGAATATAACCTAGATTTATCAATAATTATGAAGATTGCAGGCCATTCCTCAATAATAATGAGTGTCTATTATGTTAAAACACAAGGGTCGGCATTACGTAAAAAAATTGAAGAAGGTGAAAAGATAGCGCTAAAGTCTCAAGCTAATGCAACACAAAGTTTGATCGAGCAATTAAGAATTGATGAAATAAAGCCTAATCTAATAGGCAATTCTCAAGAAACTCTTAATGCACTTAATAACAATATACCTGTAGGAAATTATTTATTTAGAGATTGGGGAATATGTCCACACGCAGGTACTAGGTGTGAGGACGGAGGAAGCCTTATTGGGGGCACGCAAGCGAGATCTCCGGTCCCTACAGGGTACCTTGGTGGAGAAAACTGCATTCGATGTCGGCACTTTATAACAGGCCCAGCATTTATTGGAGGGTTATTAGCCATATTTCAAGAGATTATTTTGTATTTAGAAGCTAAACAATTACATTATGATGAGTTAATAAAAGACGAAGATGAATTAGTAAAAGCTTTAGATAAAGAAGATGAAAACGAATATATATGCATCAAAAACAACGAAAAATTTAATCCATCAATACGTAAAGAAATTTTAGCAAGTATTCGAAAAACAAGATCTGAATATGAAGTTGTAGCTAAGAAAATGGATATGCTTTATTGCGACTTAGGGGCGGTAAGTACTTTAGTTCATCAATGCCAAGCCTTATTAAATCAATCAAATCTTTCTATTGATAATGACGACTCAAATTTGCAATTAATAGTTAGACCTGAGCATGAACTTCAGGTTATTGCTGAAGAAGTAAGTCAATACGAATTACTCTGTGAGGTTTGCGAGAATTCTGAAATTTATCAATCAGCCAGTGCTGACCTTGCTATTACACCACGTACTCAGCTTATAGATAATATGATGCTTAAAAATAACCTTAAGCCATTATTATTTACCTTAACTAAGAAGCAGCAATTAAAAGCTGGTAATCAATTAAACAAATTGTTCAAAGAACGTTTAAAAAGTCATGTAAAAGTTAATGATTTAATTGAAGGTAAATTACTTTTGTCTGACTTACAAGAGCATGAACGTATAGAGCCAGTGGATTTACTTAGTGTATTACACCAACAAAGAATAGATATAAAGGAAATATAAGATGACTCCTGAAGAACTATTGGTTGAATTGAAAATGGATGTGAAGCTTAAAGTAGAACAAACGCTACAAGCTATATACGAGGTATGCTCTGAACAGAAACAACGTGGATTATCCGATTTTTCCTTTTCAACAATTTCTCGATTAGGCGAAGGAAGGGGTGTACCTAAAGCTCAGAGCATACGTAACAAAACTGGCGAGCCATACAGAACATTAATTAAATCTTTCGAAGATAACACTGATAAAAACAGCTCTAAAAATAAAAAGCACAAAGGGAAGCTCGATTGGATTGAAGAAATCTCTGATGTAAGGCTTAAAATATTAGTCGGCCATCAAGCAGCTCAATTAGCTGAAGCTAAGCGAACAATAAAAGAATTTACACCACCTGATATGGTTATTAATATTAATGATGGATTAGCTATTCAAACTGAATCATTAAATACTCTTGAGCGAACAGCTCTAGAGTATTTAATGTCAGATGATTTTATTCACAAATGGCAGTTCAAAAAAGGTATACATGGTGATGTACTAAATGCGCAAGACGAACGAGTATTTAAAATCGCTACATTAGACGCGCTAGATAAAGCATTAAAGAATTTATGATAGTTAGGATATGCCTTGAAAAGTAAACTGATAACTCGTGCTGGATATAAAAAGCTGCAAGAAGAACTTGATTATCTATGGAGAGATAAAAGACCAAAAATTACCGCTATAGTTAGCTGGGCTGCTAGCTTAGGTGATAGATCGGAAAATGGTGATTATACCTTTAATAAGCGAGTATTAAGAGAGATTGACCGTAGGGTTAGATACCTAAGAAAGCGTTTAGAAGAGCTTAAAATAGTTGATTATTCTCCTCAACAGGATGGAAAAGTATTTTTTGGTGCAACTGTTGAAATTGAAAATGGAGAAGGGGAAATACTCAGTTTTAAAATAGTAGGACCAGATGAGATCTACAATACTAAAGACTTTATTTCTATTGACTCTCCTATGGCTAGAGCGATGATAAAAAAAGAAGTAGATGATGAATTTCATGTTCAAACACCTACCGGAAACAAAGAGTGGTTTATTAACAAGGTAGAATACTAAACATAATCAACATCGTATAAATAATACATATTCAACCAGTTCCCTTTAAGTTGAGTACATTTTTAAATTAGCTCTCAACTAATATCGATACTGTCCTCAACCAATTTATTACGTGAAAGGACCAACCACAGGTTATGTGGCTTGTTTTGATATTATAAGCTAACCACGAACTAAAAAATTTAATCAGAAATTAATACGATAAGTAAATTTATTTTAATAGTAATGACCTCGTAATGGTTAAAATTTGCACAGGCATGGATTTGAGAGTAATGTTATTAAATTAAATTTACGGTTACAAACAGGGATGTAAATAATGAATAACAACTCCATTACTAATTCTGAATCTATCGTTAGATCTTTAAACGACACTGAATACCTAGCAATTGGAAAAGACGGCAATTATGAAACAAAGAAAAAATACAAAAGCTCTGATGCTCAATTGGATCGTTTAGTTGCCTTTGTAAAAAATGAGAACTTTGATGAGATAGATATATATTTTCATGGTGGTTTAGTTACAGAGACTCTGGCTGAATCCGCAATTAGCGGGATGAAGAGTAGTTTTAATTTCCCTCAACCAAATGGGCGTCATTTAATTGGTGTTATTTGGAATACAGATGTAAAAAGTACGATAGAAGACAACCTATCAAGCATTTTTGATAAGTATTTTGCGAAAACAGTTATGCGCTGGGTTCTTCGATCTGTCGGACGTAAACTCAAAACAAAAAATGTACTCACAAAACAACTCGATTTCACTTTTGAGCAAGTAGATAGTGAATGGGAATCAGTTAGGACCTCTGGCACATCGCCTTTTTATGAACTTGAGCCTTTTTTACAAAGTGCCGCTGAAACTTTAACTGAAAATGATATCCCTGAAGAAGATGAAGAGCTCGTAAATGATATTGTTAAAGAAATGGAAAAACGATATGAACAGGTTGACCCAGTAGAAGAGTGGGGAGTTATTGATAGTAATATTATGCCTAATCAGGAATTACTTGACGCATTTCCTATTACTAATGAAAAAGGACAATTATTCTTTGGTTGGTTTAGGATCGCACGGGCTATAGTTAAAGTCGCTGCGAGAACACTTTATCGATATATCAAAAAAAATGATCATGGCCTACAACAAACGTTAGTTGAGGAGCTTTGCCGAACTTATTATATTGGCAATCTTGGGCAGTGGGCTTGGAAAGAAATGAAAATAAGAGCGGAAAAAATGTGGGATGGCCCAGGCAAAGGAGGATATGAGTTAATGGAGCGACTCAATAAAGATTGCCCAAATATTAAAATTAACATTATTGGTCATAGTGCCGGTAGTATTTGTAATCTACATTTATTGAATAAATACCGAGAAATGTCATGGTTATTTAAAATCAAAAACATAGCTTGGTTGGCGCCTGCTTGCAAAATTGAATTATTCAAAACAGCATTGATTGATCACACAGATAGTTTTGATTCGTTTCGTACGTTCACCATGACAGATAAATACGAATTGGAAGATATATTACTTGATTATGACTATATGAGATGGATATATCCATCTTCGTTATTGTATTTTATTTCAGGGGTATTAGAGCGTCGCTCAGACTATCCTTTGGCTGGAATGATGAGGTATTATTCTGGAAAGTCGCCATATAGGACAAAAGATATTCTTGCGGCGAAAGCTTACATGGATAACGCCGGACATATAGCAACAAGTCCGAGCTCAAGTACTGCTAGTAAAGGAATGCAAACCCATTGTTTTGATCATGGTTATTTTGACAACGAACTTATTACGCTAGCAAGCGTTAATTTTTTCTTTTCTAAAGAGTAATAAAATAAAGTTAAACTTTTACCTTGATGGAAAAATTTATTTTAAAGGCTTAATATTATTAAGATTTATTATGTAGTAGTTTTATAGTGAGGACGACTATAGAACTACTGCATATCAAGCCAGTTCTCTCAGCACTTGTCTTATGCTCAGCGATAGCTGCTTTGACATAAATCACCTTAATTCACTCAACCCCAACGAAATAGCTTCCTGCTGAAAACGCCCATAAATATTAACGACTCTTTCATATGAGTTCGACAAAAAATGCTTCTCAACTGGTTCATCAACGTTAAATAAATGAGGCTGTTCAATAGTATCACTAAAACGGTTTAAGCCACCAAACTCGACGCCAACCAACGGTCTAACAGGCTTTTTTATATCAAAAGTAACCTCACCCAACTCACCATCGTTACTCCCTTTATCGTCAACCACTCTCATCTTTTCAAACTTAACGACATCAGCTTCAAAAGGCACATCTTGCTTAACTCGATAAGCATATTCCAACAGCTTAGGCTCAGCAGGCATAAACATAACCGCTTCTTGATTTTTTGAAGCAGTCATTCTTAGTATTCGACCTAAAATTTGTCTGAAATGCATTTCAGTCTTTATATTGGTGAGGTGGCAACAAATCTGCAAACGAGGAATGTTCGTTCCTTCGCTGATCATTCCTACTGAAATTATCCATTTATTATTTGTATGTCTAAATTGCTGAATTAAATGGGTAGGCTCATTTTCTTTGTAAGTAACAACAACGGCATCTTCGTTAAAATACTCCTTCATTAATGCTGAAATTTGTTTTGCATGCTCGATTGAACAAGCAACAATAAGTCCGGCAGCATCCGAGTTTTTCTCTCTAATCGTATCGAGTTTCTTTTGTGCAGAAGAAATTACATATTTGATGACTTTCTCATTTTCAATAATCTCTTGATACGGAATGATTGACTGCGAGAGTAATGCCTTAAAACTATTAAACGTTTTAGTTTCCTCATCATCAACGACTGAAATATTATTATTATCAATCGCAATAATCTGAGGAACACGGCAAACATCATCCTGAATAGCCTCAGAAAGCCCATATACGTAATCACATGATATTTTATTGCTAGGGTGTGTATAAGTTGAAAGAACAATAGGAGCTGCGTCTGAGCGCCAAGGCGTCCCCGTTAATGCCAACGTATATTCAGCTCTATCTTGAATGTTTAGTATTATTTGTTCGCCCCATGCATTCGCGTTATCAATGTTAGAACCCGCACAATGATGAATTTCATCAAAAATCACAAATATTCTATATCGAGTAAACAGCGCCCAAAAGTCATCATTAAGGTACTGTAAATTTTGATAAGTAAGCGAATGCCCTCTAGCCCCTAATAAACCATCAAATCGTTCTTGAGTTCTTAGCTGCAAGCTTTCACTAAAATCTTGAGAAACGATGGATGAAGGTGAAAAACAAATAATCAAATCAATCATATTGTTTTTGAGTAACTTATCGGCTAGTTCAGATGCCATCAAAGTTTTACCGGCACCAGGCGTGGCTAAGGTTAAAAAATGGTTATGGTTATTCAAGTATCGATTAAACGCTAACGTAATACAGTCATGCTGCCATTGTCTTAATTTCATTTTGTCTCTAATCATCAACTCTGTTCAAGTAAGCATTCAATGGCTTTTATTTTCCCTAATATCCT
>Ga0105355_10004076_pt1 | contig 12621 bp, 9 predicted proteins | sample GOMGulsemesocosm_2_FD_83508 | JGI IMG/M metagenome (GOLD analysis project Ga0105355, IMG submission 83508) | Methane-oxidizing microbial communities from mesocosms in the Gulf of Mexico - GOM9C Gulf of Mexico | ecosystem: Environmental > Aquatic > Marine > Cold seeps | place: Gulf of Mexico... | reverse complement strand
TAAAAAGTTAATTTTATTTTAAAGGAGCATTTGGCTATATTTACTTTTAATTGTTGTCAAAGTAAAAATTAACTTGTATGCTTATCATACAAGTTAATTTGTTATTAAATTTCTACTATATGCATAAGCCAAAGGTAGAAAATAACAAAGATAAAAATAAGTAACTAAGGGCTAATATGAACTTTAATAAATTGAAATGGCACGTTTTATGGCTTACAAACTTTGTTTTAATGCTTTTCGCATCGTTAGCAGTTAATGCATCCGATAGCCAGATATCAGCAAAAATGAACAAAAAAGATGTATATCAGGCAATGAAATTTGTATCCGATTGGCAATGGCAACAATTTAACAAAGAAACAAATTTATTTGTTGGTTATGAAAATGGTGCTTATATGGGACCAACAGAGGCTGATAGTCATCCTCAAGGTTGGGTTTATGCCGCGTTTCATGTTGGTATGGCTAAATGGGCTAAACTTGCCGATCAGCAAGGTGATGAGCAATATTTTAATAAACTGTATGCAATCGCTAAGCGTAATCAATATTTATTTGCACCACGCATTTATAACGCTGATGACTATGCTATCGGTCAGCTATACCTCGATTTATATGATAAATACCAAGATCCACAAATGTTGGTACCTTTAAAAACGATATTTAATATTATATTAAATTCCCCTTCATCAGTAGATTTACATTTTAAAAAGATACAAACCGATAAAACAGCACATGATGATTATAGTGGCCAACCTTTTGAGGTATTTGAAGGAAGACAGTTTAGATTTACGCCTTGTAAGGCAAGATGGTGTTGGGCTGATGCTTTATTTATGGGACCTCCAGTTTGGATGCATTTAGCAAAAGTGAGTGGTGAGAAAAAATATTTAGACTTTGCTAATAGTGAATTTTGGCAAACTGCTAACTTGCTATGGGATAAGGAAGACCACTTATTTTATCGAGATACACGTTTTTTTGATAAACGTGAAAAAAATGGCCAAAAAGTCATTTGGGCAAGAGGTGTTGGTTGGGTTGTTGCGGGCTTAGCACGGATACTTGAACAGTTGCCACAAGATCATGCTCAACGTGCAGACTATGAAGATATATTTAAGAAGGTAATGGCACGTTTAGCTGGGGCACAACAAAGCGATGGTTTTTGGCGACCGTCAGTTTTAGCGCCAGAATCACAACCTTTTAAAGAATCGAGCGGTACAGGGCTAATTGCTTATGCTTATGCTTCGGGTATTAATCAAGGTATTTTAGATAAAAAAACTTATATATCGGTAGTCGAAAAAGCATGGTCAGCATTAATTAGTGTTGTTCAGCCTAGTGGAAAGCTTGGTTGGGTACAGCCGATAGGTGCTTCACCTGATACAGTTTCGGCAGACGATACTCAAATATATGGTACAGGCGGGTTTTTATTAACAGGAACAGAAATATATAAAATGGTTAATTAATCTGAGCTCAGCTTAATTATCCAAACTACTTTCTTAAATTCTCACTTGAAGTGATTTATATAGCTAATAAATCACTTTCTACATAAAAACTAAATATATAAAAATATAATAACAATTTGTTTAGGAGTCCCAAATGGCTGGATTTTCAAATATTTCTATGCGTAAAAAACTTGCCGTTATGGTATGGGCTCCTTTTATTGTGGCGCTGATATTTTTTTCAGTTTATATGAAACTGCAGTGGCAGCAGTTATCTGATTCAAAAAGTAGTAAAGAAGTCGTGCCATTATTGCTTTCCTTAGAAAAGGTGTCATTTTCTTTATCTCAGGAAAGAACTTATTCAATGGCCTATGTCGCTTCATCAGGCACGCGTTTTAAACTTGAGCTTAATCGAAATCGTATCATTGCAGATAAAGCCATCGCAAACTTAAATCAACTTATTACCAATATAAAGTTTATTGAAAGTGAAAGAATGCAACTTTTAACCAAAAATGCATTTGATTCATTACTTTTAAGAAAAGAGTTTCAACAGGACGTTGATGATTTAAAAACAAGTGCGCAAAGCGTATTTGGATTTTATAGCACAAGTACCGCACAGTTTCTGTTAAGCATGCAGCAATTATCTATCATAATGAACCAAGCAGAATATGTTTCGTCAATGGCAATTATAAACGCCGTGCAATGGTATAAAGAAAGAACAGGCCAAATACAAGGTTATGTTTTAGAAGGAATAATACAAGGGCAAGCAAGCAAATTACAAAAATCGAGAGTACGTTCCTTTGCAAGTCGCCAACCAGGAGATATTGCGCGTTTTAATTTTGCGGCAAATAAATATCAAATCCAAATTTTACAAAATGCATTAAATCATCAGGCCAGTCGTACTTTAGAACAAGGTCGTTTAATGTTCATTAATAATACTGAGGGGTTTAATCATTATGAAGCACAAACTTGGTTAACAGATTCAAATAATGGCATACAAAAAATCAATACTGTTATAGAGCAATTGGTTGATGAATTAAATAATCAAAGTGATATTTTTATCACGCAATCTCATTGGTTTATAAGTTTGTCAATTATGCTGATGTTGGCATTAGGCGCATTAAGTTTAGGTGGAGCTTATGTGGTTATAAGGGATTTATCTCATAGAGTTAGCCAGGTACAACAATCAATTAGTCATTTTTTGGATGATAAGAATTTATGCATTAGAGTACCTTTTTATAGTAAAGATGAAATCGGTATTTTAGGTAAATCGGTAAATGATTTATTGTCTAAGGTAGATATCGTTTTTGGTACAGTACAAACGGTTTCACAACACTTATCTCAGCAATCAAGCTCTTTGCAGTTAGAAACTAAAACCTGTTTAAATGACTCTGATGTACAGCAATTAGAGACTGAATTAGTTGCTTCGGCTATCACTGAAATGGCGACTGCCAGTGAAGAAGTGACAAAAAGTAGTGAGTCTTCAGCAAATGAAACCGAATTTGCAAAAGCAAGTATAGAAGAGAGTCTTAAAACCATAGATAAATCACTTTTAGCGATTAATTCTCTTAATGGTGATATCGAAAAAGTACAAATGGTTGTGACCGAGGTAGATATAAAAAGTGAAGATATCGGATCTATCATCACAACCATTCGCAATATTGCAGAACAAACTAATTTACTTGCTTTAAATGCGGCCATTGAGTCGGCAAGAGCAGGGGAGCAAGGAAGAGGTTTTGCTGTTGTTGCCGATGAAGTGCGTAGTCTTGCTGCCAGAACCCAAGATGCAACAACAGAAATTCATACCATGATTGAATCTTTACAAGCGGGCGCACGTAAAGCGAAACAATTAACAACTCATAGTAAAAACGAAGTTGAAACCTGTGCAATGCTTTCAAAAGAGTCGAGTAAATTAGTACATGGTGTATTAGATATTATCGATAACGTAAACAATTTAAATTCTCAAGTTTATCAGGCGACAACAGCGCAAACTAATGTTGCGTCTGAAGTTGAGCAAAATGTGCATAAAATTTCACAGATGTCACAAAATTTAAACGATAGCGCTAAAAAAAGTGATCAGCACGGTGAAAAATTAAATACTGTGGTTACTAAATTATATGACTTAGTGGGCGCTTATAGTGTTACAGTGTCATAAATTGAGTTCATGTTAGTATCCGCTTCCAATAAACATCTAACAACATGACTTATTATTGACAGCGAATATTCGTAAACCATAATAAAGTTTTATTCGTTAATGATTTAGCTATTATGTACATAACCGTCATTTTTAGGCGTTTCTTAGTATCTGTAATATATCTGCTCTATGACTTAAATCAACTTATATCCTCTGGACTTAAGGCATAAGTAAAATATGGATTTGAGATAGGGTGAATTATAGTTCAGGTTAACAATTTTAGGTGTATTTCCACACGCGCAGAGCAGGTTTAAGTTCAGTTTTATGTCTTTATAATCATTTGCATCATCAAGTTCATTGATAGCGAAAGATAACTTTACCCAGCCCTCTTTACCATCACCAGCAGCGTTCGCAGGTATTTAGGGTCTATTCTAACGGTTGGCATCTCTTAAGTATCATGAACAATTTCATTTCGCTCGTTTTAGCTGGTTACTTTAGATATTTTCTTAGTTGGAAGCCTTTTAACTACTTGTGCATGACATCCTATAAAGTTTTGGATGTAGTTAGTTTGACTGCTGATTGAGATAGACCAAGCCATAAAACTTGCACTAACTATAGTAGTGAGCAGAGCAAAATATATAAATTAATTCTCGATTGCAGCGCCATCTTAAGCCTCCTTCTATTAATGATAGTCTCCGATATTAAAGTGTCAATTTCCATATTAACCAATAATAGTAGGCTTGGAACATTAGCTCCCAAATACCTTACCCATATAAGTTACTGGAGGTGTTTGTAGATGGTTTATTGACGAGTGGAAAGACTTAAAATTCAAATTGGGCGAATTAATGGCTAGACAAAGGGCTAAAATGTTGAAGATTAACTCTATCTCGTTTTTAGGGCGTTAGCGAGATAGTATTTTACTCTTAATGTCAGCTATCCTTGGAGATTGAGGACATAAAAGTTGATATAATTGTTCAAATAGTGAGGACCTCTGAAGTATAAGTTGGTATTAAATAAATGAACTATTTATATATTATTACCAATTGAACATATCGGCATTTAAAAAATTACGACGTCAGAATTATTAGTTAAAGTTACAGCTGCTATTGTAGAAAAACTGAAAATTAAATTTATATAGAAATAACGAAATGGGACGTTATTCCTATATAAAATAGGAGTATTACAGCATTATTTTTTGATAACTCTCGTACATGTTTTTAGTTTTTTGTGGGTATTTACTGGCTAAGTTAACTCTTTGTTCAGGATCAGTTTTAAGGTCATATAATTGATAACACGAACAAGCACCTGTTTCTATGTTCTCTTTTGCTAATAACTCATCACCCCAATAAGGTGGAATTAACATCCAATTACCTTCTCTGTAAGCCGTTTTTCCTCCTAATGCTTGTACTATTAAAGAGTCTCTGCCTTTTTTTGATTGGCCAGTGAGGGCTGCTAGCGTATCCATACTATCTGAAGCTTCAATTTTTTGACCTGTTAATTTAGCTAAAGAGGCTAATAGATCATGTTGTGAAATAAGCGCATCTGAAGAGATACCTGCTTTGATTTTATTTGGCCATCGAACCATAAAAGGAATATGCGCACCTGAATCAAATAAACTGTATTTACCTCCTCTTAAGTTGCCAGATGGCGTGTGCCCACCTAGTTTAGAGATAGCTTCATCTTGATAGCCATCATCTAAAACCGGGCCATTATCGGATGAAAAAATGATTAAGGTATTGTCGGATAAACCCGTTTGGTCTAATGTTTTTAAAAATTCACCTATAGACCAATCAGCTTCCAAAATGGCATCACCACGTGGGCCTAATCCTGATTTTCCTACAAACCTTTGGTTTGGTACTCTAGGAACATGAGGTTGGTGCAATGTATAAAACAAGAAGAAAGGATTGTTTTTATTTGTTTTAACAAATTTTTGCGCTTCACTTAAAAATAAATCAGACATATCTTCATCAATCCATTGCGCACTTTTTCCTCCTTTTTGGAAACCGATTCGCGGTACGCCATTATTAATACTGTGGTAATGGCCGTTACTAAACTGCATTTTTGTAAGCAATTCAGGATTGTCGATCCCCGTTGGTTCACCTGGAAAATTTTTTTTGTAACTTACATGGAGGGGATCATTTTTTTCTAAGCCTACAACATCACCATTTTGAACATATACATTAGGAACCCGATCATTAGTGGCGGCCATAATATATGAATAATCAAAACCAACTTCATTAGGACCTAAATTAATATGTTCGTTCCAATTTATTTGACCGCTGCCTAAACCTAAATGCCATTTACCAATAACGGCGGTTGTATAACCTGCATTTTTAAGCATTTTAGGTAATGTAATTTTTGTAGGATCAATTAATAAAGGCGCATCACCGGGTAAAATTGCCGCTCCTTTGCGCCAGGGGTATTGTCCGGTAAGTATTGAAAATCGACTTGGAGTACAAGTTGCCGCTGTTGCATAACCATTATTAAATTTAACCCCTTGATCGGCGATGCTGTCTATATTTGGCGTTGCTAATTTTCCCATACCATAAGCACTGACATCACCTATGCCTAAATCATCGGTATAAATGATCACTATGTTAGGGGTTTGGCTGTTAATCGATGAAGCCATTGTGATATTTGAAGTTAAAGAAATGCCTAATAGAGTAGGGATAATGGCATGTTTTATTAATGAGCCTAAAGTGAGTTTTTTGTTTAACATCTTTGGATCTCGACAGTTTGGAAAGAGATTTAAATTTTGTTAGTTACTGTGTATATTTTGCATGAGCAGTAACTAACAAAAAGGTTATTTTATTGTTTGTTTAATAGTTTTCTTCCATGGTGAAAACTAAATTAACTTCAAAAACTAGCGCTTAACTGTGTTGCTAAGAGGGCTATTGAGCTTTGCGATTTCACCTTTTAGGTAATTTTCAAATGCCAGTTTACTATTGATGGCTTGGCTATCTTGTGCCCAAGTACCTAAAAAATAATAATCTAGTTTGCCATTATCAGGTTTCATTACAACAAGTTGATTATGGTCATCCTCGGTAATTTTAATTAATGAAGATTTTTTGTAAATAATGGCCATGCCCAGCTCATCATGAACATAGCTTTGTTTGCCAAAAGTCGCGATATAAGCCCAATCATTTGAACTCTCTTTATCTGATAATATGACTTCAGAGGCTTGGTGTTTCACTATGCCCGTTACTAAGTTCGGAGCATTTGGAAAAATTGTTAATTGGTTATGAGTTAAATGCGAACCTGCAACAATAGAGTAGTTACTGGTTAAATCATAACTTTTATCGGCTATATCCCAGTCTGTATGCTTAATTTGTGTATGTGCACGTAATGGCCCATCTTCAACGATTGTGGCATACATGGTTTGGGCTGTATCTACACGGCTAACTTTATTATTTGCCAACATACCTATGCCGCCAATACCTAAAGAAGGACCTACTTTTAATATATCCATACCCCAAGCTGCTTCTTTATGGTAGCTATAACCTATATGTCCTACTTCAGGAAGAACCATATCAGGTACTTTTTTACCAAAAATATCAATCACATTACGATGGTCGAAATATAATCTATAGGCCGTTTTATCAGATTCCCAACCTGGACCTTCAAATCGAAATTGCAGATCACCAGGAACATGATCTTCAGGCATTAATTGATGGGTTTTAGAAATAAATTTACCACCTTTATATTTGCCATCTATGAGTTTTCCACCCTGATTAACAGATATTTCTGCGTGGGCACGTTGCGGATAATTATGAGCAGTTTTTGCAGAGGAATTATATTCAATGGCAAAGTTTTTACTTTCTAATGCATTAAATTGACTATTAAAAATAATACTATCAAGTTTACCATTGCTATTAGAATCAACTATCTGGCTAGAAATTTCATTTCCCGAATGATAAACAGTGAACTTACCAGCTGAAACATCAGATATTTCTTTAAATATTTGGTTATTTGCTAACACAAACTGAATGTTTTCTTCAGTTCTGACTAAGTTACTTTTATTGGTAACAATTAAGTTAACGGTTATTGAGTTTGTTGCTTGATCGGTTTTATGTTTTTCATTGTTAACTACAGAACAAGCTGAAATTGTTATTATTGGTAAGGATAACGCTAATAGTGCAATTTTAAATTTTAGTTTTTTCATCTACTAATCGCCTTTTAATTTCTAACCGATGAATTTACAAATCATACTATACACCTTGTATGATAACTTACAACATAAAGTTTATGGTTATTATAAATGAAAGTGTTTATTTTTAATATTAGATAAAGTGTATCGTTCTGAAACACTTTAAAAGTACTAAACGAATTATTAAAAAGCCTAGTTTTGAATATTTTTCTCAAATTAACTTGTATGACAACATGAAGACTGATATCTTTATTCGCATTCATTATTTCTAATTAGAGGCTTGTATGAAACAAGACGTTAATACCAATTTATTTTCTTTAAAGGGAAAAACGGCCCTAGTTACAGGGGCCAGTCGTGGGTTAGGGCAAGCAATTGCACTGGGTTTAGCGCAAGCTGGGGCTGACGTTATTTGTTGTAGCTCTCGCGAAGGAGGCACTGATACAACGGCATCCATGATCAGAGACACAGGTCAAAAAGCTTATACGCTGAGTGCTGACTTAGCAGATTCTGACTCGGTAAAAAATTTAATAAAACAAGCATATCAACTGGTTGATAATATTGATGTATTGGTAAACAACGGCGGTACTATAGCGAGACACCCTGCGGTGGATTTTCCATTAGATGAGTGGAATAAAGTCATTGATGTAAACCTAAATTCAGCATTTTTATTATGTCAATTAGTCGGTAAAAAAATGCTGGAAAACAAACAAGGCAAAATTATTAATATTGCATCTATGTTGTCTTTTCAAGGTGGCATTACTGTGCCGGCATATACCGCAAGTAAACATGGCGTAGTTGGTTTGACCAAAGCATTAGCCAATGAATGGGCGGCTTCGAATGTGCAAGTTAATGCCATCGCTCCAGGATATTTTAGAACCGACAATACGCAAGCATTACAAGATAATGCACAAAGAAATCAAGATATTGAAAAAAGAATCCCAGCAGGGCAATGGGGTGAACCAAATCAGTTAGTGGGCGCGGTTACTTTTCTCGCAACCCAAGCGAGTGACTATGTTAATGGTCATGTATTAGCCGTAGATGGCGGATGGTTAGCCAGATAATTATTTTATATAAGCGATAAATATTATGACAGTAGAATTTGAAACAAGATATGCAGTAGGTCCAAACGAAGCAAAAGGGTTTGATACCAATCAACTGAGAGATGCGTTTGTAGCTGAGAGCTTATTCCAGGAAGATAAAATCAACCTGATATATACACATTACGATCGTTATATTGTTGGTGGGGTTGTTCCTAAGTCCCATTCAATAAATTTAGACTCTATCGACCCACTTAAAGCACAAAACTTTTTAGACCGTCGTGAGCTAGGCATTATTAATATTGGTGCAACAGGGGTCGTCATTGTTGATGGCACAGAGTATATTTTAGAAAATAAAGAAGCTTTATATGTTGGCGCTTCAAATAAATCGGTTACTTTTAGTAGTTCGAATGCGGATGCAACAGCACGTTTTTATCTTAACTCTGCACCAGCACATAAGAGTTTCCCAATTAAAAAAGTGACTAAAGAAAATGCAAATGTATTGAATTTAGGCTCTTTAGAAACATCGAATGAAAGAACAATTTATCAACTCATTATTAATGGCATTGTTGATACTTGCCAATTACAAATGGGTTTAACCTGTTTAAAGCCGGGTAGTGTTTGGAATACGATGCCAGCGCATCAGCATGATCGTCGTATGGAAGCCTATCTGTATTTTGATTTACCTGCTGATCAAGCTGTTTCTCATTTTATGGGTGAACCTAAAGAGACACGTCATATTTGGATTGCAAATGAACAAGCAGTTTTGTCACCTGCATGGTCTATCCATAGCGGATCGGGTACATCAAACTATTCATTTATTTGGGGCATGGCAGGTGAAAACCTTGATTATGACGACATGGATAAATATATGCCTAACGAGTTGAGATAACTTGCGAGATAGTGGTATGTTGGCACTAGTCTGTTTGAGGTAATTAATGCTTAATTTGAATAAACCTATTTTAATTTTACTATCTTGTGTATTTCTTATTAGTTGTACACCGTCTAATAAAGCGCTGATTTTACGGGTTGGCCATACTTTAGATACAGAACATGCTGTTCATAAATCTCTGATTTATATGAATGAACGTTTGTTAGATTATTCTAGAGGTGATATGTCACTCAAACTGTATGCGAATGGCCAGCTAGGATCAGAACGTGAAATGGTTGAACTATTGCAAATTGGTAGCTTAGCGATGACAAAGGTGTCAGCTGCCGCAATGGAAGGTTTCGTACCTCAAATGAAAGTATTTAGCTTACCTTATATTTTTACAGACAGGGAACATAGATGGCGTGTACTACAGGGTGAAGTAGGAGGCGATATCCTAAAAACGGTAGAAAATGCACATTTAACGGGTTTAGGTTACTTTGATGCCGGTAGTCGTAGCTTTTATACCTGTAAAGACATAGTGCATTCACCACAAGATATCGAAGGGAAAAAAATAAGGGTTATGAGCAGTCAAACAGCCATCAAAATGGTTGATGCCTTTGGTGGTGCTGCTACGCCTATTTCATGGGGGGAATTATATGCGGCGCTACAACAAGGTGTTGTAGATGGCGCTGAAAATAATCCGCCTAGTTACTATCTTTCACATCATTATGAAATATGTCCATTTTATTCTCTCAATGAACATACCTCAGTACCTGATGTGATCATCGCCAGTAAACATATATTTGACTCTTTAAATTTACAACAGCAGCAATGGTTAATGTTTGCCATGAAAGATGCGGTTGAGTATCAAAAATCTCTTTGGCTTGAATCTGAAAGTATAGCTTTGACTGCGGTAAAGTCTGCTGGTGTTGAAGTGATTTATCCAGATAAAAAACCGTTTTTCAAAGCTGTTATTCCATTTCATGCAACTTATAAAAATACGCCAGTTGGCATGCTTTTAAAACGGATACAGCAAGAGGTGATCAAAGATGAATAAATTGATTAGTATATTAGATGCTTTTATTGAAAAACTATTAATGCTGTTAATGTTATGCATTGTTTTGTCTGTTACCTGGCAGGTTTTATCTCGTTACTTATTACAGTCTCCAAGTTCAGTATCAGAAGAAATAGCAAGATTTTTATTGATTTGGATTAGTCTGATAGGTGCGGTTTATTGTTATCGCACTAAAGCGCATTTGGGACTTAATATTTTGACCAATAAAATGCTTGCCAAACAACAAAAAATAGCAGCGATATTTTCTCATCTGATGGTTTTTGTTTTTTCTGGATTAGTTTTAGTGCTAGGTGGTGTTCATCTGGTTGAATTAAGTTTTCAACCCATTCAAATTTCACCAGCTTTAGGCTTGCCTATGGGTTTTATTTATAGTGTTTTACCTATATCAGGTTTATTACTTTGTTTTTATTCAATGATTGAATGCCTATCTGAATTTTCATTTAGTAAATGGCAATTGAATCTATCACTAAAGTTAAATAAAGGAGAAAAGTAATGGAATTAAGTGGTTTGATTTTGATCGTTATTTTCTTTTTATTATTAGCTGTTAACGTACCAATTTCATTTAGTATTGGCATCGCAAGCTTAGTCACTATGCTTTATAGCATAGATTTTATACCAGTCGTTACCACAGTGGCACAACGCATGGTTGGCGGAATTAATAGCTTTGCTTTATTGGCAATTCCATTTTTTATATTATCTGGTTTGATCATGGGTAAAGGCGGAGTCGCTAAAAGGCTTATTGAATGTGCTATGGCGCTTATTGGAATGTTGCCAGGAGGATTAGCATTAGTTAATGTTTTGTCTTGTACACTCTTTGGTGGTATATCAGGTTCAGCAGTTGCTGCGACCAGTGCAATTGGCAGTTTTATGATCCCCGAAATGGAAAAACAAGGTTATGATCGTAATTTTGCCACGGCAGTAACTGCGACTGCAGCAACCACAGGCATGATTATTCCGCCAAGTAATATTCTTATTATTTATGCGATAGCCAGTGGCGGTGTGTCTATTTCAGCTTTATTTGTGGCCGGTTATTTACCCGGTTTATTAGTTGCACTATTTTTAATGTTAGTTTGCTCATTTTATTCTGTGAAAAAAGGCTATCCCAGAGGCGCTGTATTACCCTTTAAAGTTGTTATAGAAAAAGTATTAGCTGCATTTCCAAGCTTACTTTTACTTGTGATTGTGATTGGCGGCATAATTGGCGGCATATTTACAGCGACTGAAGCGGGTGCCATTGCTGTTTTATATTCATTATTTTTAGCCAATATCGTTTATGGTGAAGTTAAGTTCAATGAATTACCGGATCTGTTTTTAAAAGCCGCAGGTATTACAGCGATAGTGATGTTTTTAATTGCAACGTCTTCTGCAATGTCTTGGATTTTATCTTATGAAAATATCCCACAAACGATCAGTGAATTATTATTAACAATTAGTCAAAACCCATTGATTATTTTATTGATAATTAACTTAACGCTTATTTTGGTGGGGGCATTTATGGATATGACCCCAGCAGTGCTTATTTTCACGCCGATATTTTTACCCGTTGCAGAAAGCATTGGCATGTCGCCAATACACTTTGGCATTATGATGGTGCTTAATTTATCAATAGGCCTGTGTTCGCCTCCAGTTGGTGCGGTATTGTTTGTAAGTTGTTCTGTTGCCAAAACTTCTATAGAGAAAATAATCAGACCTATGATCCCATTATATCTAGCGATGTTTGTAGCACTTTTATTGGTAACTTATGTACCTGCGATTAGTGAGTTTTTACCTAAGTATTTTGGTTTATTGAAGTAATCGTTTGATTTAAATTGCCATTATAAACGTTATAGATTACTCCATTAAGCAGTTAAGCAGTTAAGCAGTTAAGCAGTTAAGCAGTTAGACTCGCTATAAATACATACCACTACGCTCTGTTGCCACATCCATATGGCAG
>Ga0105355_10004075_pt1 | contig 12622 bp, 8 predicted proteins | sample GOMGulsemesocosm_2_FD_83508 | JGI IMG/M metagenome (GOLD analysis project Ga0105355, IMG submission 83508) | Methane-oxidizing microbial communities from mesocosms in the Gulf of Mexico - GOM9C Gulf of Mexico | ecosystem: Environmental > Aquatic > Marine > Cold seeps | place: Gulf of Mexico... | reverse complement strand
TTTCATATCAATCATGATGATTGGTATATGGAGCTTATATGGTCTCAAACGATGGTTTTATATCGCTTCAGTTCTCGCGATCGCTGGCATAACTCTCTCTATCTTTAATTTTTTTGTAGAGTCTCGAAACACAATTCTTTTGTCATTATTCGTCGTTCTTATGTATTGCATTTTGTCCGTAGGAATTGCGATGAAACAGATTCTTTTTAGCGGTAAAATTTCAACTAACAAGCTAGTGGGCTCAGTATGCATTTATCTTCTAATCGGTGTGATTTGGGCAATCCTGTATTTATTTATTGACCTGCTAACGATTAATGCTTTCCAGGGGTTGTCGATACAAGAGCAGGATCAACCCGTCTGGGAATTTATCTATTTCAGCTTTGTTACGCTCACTACATTAGGTTATGGAGATGTTAGCCCTCTCAACGAAGCTGCCCGTACACTTGCATATTTTGAAGCCATTTGCGGTCAATTTTATATGGCTATTTTAGTAGCCAGTTTGGTAGGCGCACACATGGCTGACAGGTTACAGAATAAGAATTAAACGTCACACCCAAACAATTTTGTTGTTTTGTTGTTTTGTTGTTGCGCCTTTATAACTAAGAAAAGGAGTAATTAGTGAAATATATGCCAGCGCTTGCCGCTGTTTTATTATCCGTTACGACACTGTTAGGCTGCTCCAGCACAACATTCAAAACAAATACCGACGTTGCCCTTCAAATACTTCCTCGCGCCATTGGAAATAGTCATACCACATGTGCAGGTTCAATAGCCGATAGTTGCGCTATCCTCTCCCCTTTATTAGAAAAAGCGCATGAAATTTCGAAAAAAACATCGAGCTCGCCGCCAAAACATTATGTGACATTGTTGGATATCGGCGATGAAGCGCTGCAAGCCAGAGTACACCTGATTCGAGCGGCCCAAAAAAGTATTAATATCCAGACCTTCATCTGGGGTAGCGACGAATCGGCAAAGTTAATATTCGATGAATTATTAAAGGCAGCACAGCGTGGCGTACAGGTGCGAATCATTGCCGACCAAATGAATTCCGGTTCTGATCCTGGCAACGTTGCTAGTGCCGCTGTTGCGCACCAAAATCTAAAAATAAAGCTCTATAACCCGACGCAAGGTAAAGCCATTACGTCACGAACCGATCTTGTGACGGACGTGCTTTTTGATTTTAAGAAACTCAATCACCGCATGCACAATAAGGTGATGATTTTTGACGGACTGGTGGGCCTAGCTGGCGGTAGAAATATTGAAGATAAGTATTTCGACCGGGATGATAAATTCAATTTTATTGATCGTGATGTACTGGTTATTGGGCCTGCCACAACCACCATGCAGGTATCTTTTGAGGAATTTTGGAGCACCCCTATTTCTCAAAGTGTTGACCAACTTAAAGACACCCGAGCAGTGATTTTTGACGGAGACAAACAGCGAACACTTCCCCCAGTTCCACGCCCTAATGATGAAAACTTCAAAGAATTGTCGGATAAAGCAAATGACTACCAACATATTGATCAACTGTTTCTACAAACTGCGTACCTTGTAGACGATGTGCTTTTTAGTGCTGACCGGCCACTTAAACCCTTTGTTGAAAACGAGTCCTCCGATGAACGTATTCGCGGTGAATTCAAAAAGATCATTCGCGGAGCCAAGCAGTCTATCCTTGTTCAGACTCCTTACTTTGTTCTCAGTGATAACGCCTATAGCGAACTTCGTCAGTTGCGTAAAAGTAATCCCGATATAGAGTTCAGTATTTCCACAAACAGTTTGGCAACTGCCGACCATTATTATGTTTATGCGCTGGGGTTTAAGCATAAAAAACGAAATTTGAAAAAACTTAGGTTCAATATCTTCGAACTAAAGAACACCCCAGTGGATGCTGGAACTTTTATTCCTTCGACACCAGTAAACAAGCAGGCAGCTATCAGCATTCATGCCAAATCATTGGTCATCGATAATCAATATGCTGTGATTGGATCACACAATTTCGACCCCAGGTCGGGCAGCCTTAACACTGAGTCAGTTTTAATAATAAAAGATGCCGAGTTTGCCAGTGCGTTAAATAGAAGAATCCGCTTAGCAACTCAAGCAGAGAACAGCTGGATCATTGCACGACGCCAGAAAGTCCCGGTATTGGGCCATATCAGTGGAATTTTTGCCTCTGTTTCACGCGCCTTACCCCTGTTTGACCTTTGGCCATTCAGGTATACCAGCAGCTATGAGTTAAAAGAAGGAAAGAAACCGGTACCTAGAGAGCACCCTGATTTTTATTCAAACTACCGTAACGTGGGGCAGTTTCCAGGTACGGGGCTTGGTGATAAACAGGTAAGATCACTACTGGTATCTGGCTTTGGAGCCGTATTAGAGCCCTTGATGTAATGTTTAAAACTGAGGGGGAAATACTGCTATTTCTAGTCAGAAAATAGGTTCATCACGGGCGGTTATGAAAGGTGCAGTTCGTTTGTCATAATTATGTGAATAATCAACAAGTGGATGATTTCCCCATCCACTTGTTGTCAGACCTTCAGCGAACCTTAACGCAACCGCCTCCAACCTTGTCGCCATCGTCCAACAACGCCCATAATTTCTCACCCATACGTAATGGTACAAGCACACCCGGTAGCAGAGCCATCGCACCAATCTCTTGTAATGCGGCCTTGGCAGGAATAGCTGTGATCACAGGAGCACGCATAGGGCCCACCACCTTAACGGGGGTTATCGAAGAGAAGACACGTTTTTTCTGTTCCGGTATGAGCACAATATCTAGCGTTTCATCACCGAGATTCATGTTGAGCTGTCCACTGATGCTCAAACGATCGCCATCGGCACTGATTGTTTCGCTTTTTACATCCCCATTACTAACCTTAACCGCCATTACTAAGCAATTAAGATCCAAATACTGTTCTTTGCTGACGGTTTTGGAAAGCACCCAGCCGAAAACATCAATAGACAAAAATTCAACATAGTTACGAGGTATCTTGGCATTCTCAAACCCCACGCTAACACTGCCCGACAGAGCCGATGCCATTTCGTGCAGCGAGTGCCCTTGGGTATGTAAATCAAGGTACATACTCGAATAGCCCTGGATAGGCACATTATCCTGAATTTGAGCCATCAAGGCTCCTAAGGAAACATCATCGGAAGTAATCAACAGTCGATATTCTGGTGTGCCCGTTGCCAGAACATCCAGTTTAATATCGGTATTACCTCCCTCGAACACGAGGTTTAATGGATCAATGCTCAGTTGCCCGTTATTCAGTCGCAACCTACCGTTAACACTGTCAATTACACGCCCGCCACTCTCAACTTCGTCGATAGATAGAGCTAAGTCGAGATCAAAGGTATTAAGGAATTCTATATTCAACGCTTCACGACTGAAGATATAAGGGCTTTCTGCCACCTTGGGAGTATCAGTCGTTGCGATAGAAATATTTTCTTCGAACAATCCCGCTCCAAAATCATCCAGATGCAACACCGGTATCTCGATGTTACCGTCGAGTATCGGTTTTCCGTCTTGCAGACGGGCACTAACCTCTGTCAAACCATGCGTACTGCCCAGCGCTATTTTCCCTTTATAGTGTAACTGCGCTATCTCAACGTCAGTCGTTAGTATGCCGTTTGCCTGGATCCACGGATCTTCAACTGAGCCAATCGTAAGCTTGGCATCCCTGAACAATAATTCGGATTCCCTGCTTTCCAACCGTCCCGTGATCACGGCATTTCCCAGCTCAGGCCCCCTGTAACCCAAGGGTTCTGCCAACCTTGCAAATTCGTTAGCTCGAATATTCACATCCATTGCAACGTTAACGTGGCTAGGGTCGTAAAGCTGCGTTACCAGCATGCCGGTGGCATGTAGTGTTAACTGATCTTTAACTCTGATGTCGAGACTGGCATCTTGCAGTACCAGTTCGGCACCCTGAGAAACCAATATGCCGCGTAGTCGTGCGGAATCCAGCGCAGGCAGCGCTAAATTAAATTGTTTAGCTAGTTTGGCGAACTCAGGTGTCTTGATGTCGGTTTTCAGTTTGAGTCCAGATAACAACGGCTTTTCTGATAGCGGTACATAACCGACATCGCCCTTGAGCGCAATCTGACTACTGGAAAGGCTGCCAATACCAACATCAATATTGTAGATGCCCACAGCGTCTACACTCAGCGCCAGAGCCGCAGAACCATTGACCGGCCCCAGATCTTGCATATCAGACATTCCGATTAATTTTGTAGCTGCTAAAGTCGGTGAATGGAATTGCACCGTCAGGCCCGCATCCGAATGCGTTAGCTGGTAACCTGCTAGCTGGATGACAGCACTGCCACTGAGCTGTAGCTTTAGTCCATCTGACGTTTCTGCAGAAGCATTTACATCATGCAAAGAAAAGCGTGTCATATCTTTTTTTAATCTCCCACTGACCTGAATCCTTTGCACATCCTCATATTTTCTAAACAACAACCACGAAAGTATGTCCGGATTGTTTGACTGCCCGTCCAGTTGCAGATCCACCCCTTCGCCAGTCAGCGCATTGGCAATCGAACCTTTGATAATCAGCTCGACTTCCTTGCCTCGCTGCAAACGTAGATCGATGTCTTCAAACCGTGGTTCCACATAATCACCACGCACGGTCAGCGAACCCTTCAGGCTTCCCAGTTGAGGAATATTCTTCCCAAGGATTTCAATGATATTCACAACTTGAGGGATCTCATACTGAAGCTTTAGATCAAGACCACGACCATTCAGAGGATCGTCAACCGTACCTTGAATATTGACATTAATGGGCCCACTGCTGAGTTCCAACTGTAACTCTTGAGGCTCTCTACCTTCAATGAGCTGTGCCAGTGGTGAAATCGTACCCTGTAAAACATAGGGCTGCGCTTCAAACAAACCAACTGCACGCCATGACAGAGGTTGGTATTCGCCCAACTCCCCAAGTGTGAGTTCAGATAGAGAGAATGACTGTAGCGTGCCAGGAGGACGTTCCTGAAAGGAAAATTCGAGGTTATTAACTTGCGCTTTCCCAATCACAAAAGGTGGGATATACACGTCTTCGAGAGTAAAATTCTCATCAGAGGTTTCCGTCACTTCGAGATTAACGTCCGACAGCTCTAGGCTATTAAACCAAAAAGTTCCGGTTCGAAAATATGATCCTAGCCGGAAACTCGTATTAAAACTTCCGACCGATAACCTGTAGCTATCGTCATTAGCTTTGAGGAGAATACTCTCAGATGAAAAGGAAAGGTCACTGGATATGGCAACCCTGATAGGTCCCTCGATAATTAGCTGGCTATCAAGAAAACGTTCAGCACTCCAGGCAAGCACGCGTTTGTAAGCAGATTCATCAAGAAAAAAGGCGGTGCACGCCAGTATTAACACACAGCCCAATAGACCAACCAGCATGGCCAATAGGCGTCTAATCCATTTCATTAACGTTGCCTGCTCGACAAGATAGAGTTATTTCACTCCGTAACTTTTACTTTCTAGACACTTGCGGGAAACACGCTACTCCGCCATTACTCTATAGCCCTAAAGAATGGCTGCCCTAGGAAAAGGTAAGCCGCATTATTCCCGCCCTCAGTTAAGCCAAAACCGACATAAAGCGGGCCTAAGGGCGTATCGGCACCTAAATACAGCGTACCGCTCCCAAGCAAGTCGTCCGCGCTAATGTCACTCCGGCTTTCCCAAGTATTACCGGCTTGTACAGCAACACCTCCATACACTGGTATCAACTGACTTTTGAAAATGCGGCGTTGGTAGATAAGTGACATTATGCCAGCATGTTGACCTGATATTTCGTTATCTTCCAGGCCGGAGAGTGACAAGAAACCACCCAATCTAAAGCGGTTATAAATAGGCGTCTCGCCGCTGACAGTGCTACCAAACCTAAATCCAGCCAGCAGGGTGTCATCCCCCCAGCTCTTGGCACCTGAAAGACGCAACTGAACCTGATCATAATCAGTGTCCGCGCCTAGTGAATCATTGGCGGTCAGCCACTGAATACTATTCAAACCACCTGAGCGAGGGAAATTAAGATTATCCAAAGTATCTGAGCGGGCTCTGACAGAAAAGTAACCATCGTCATAATCAAAGCTTCTGAACGCTGGCCCGCCCACTTCAACATCTGCATCACCATAAAGCCTGGTCAAACCTAGGCGCAGGTCTCCCCATCGTCCAAAATTACGCCCAACACCTAACCTCAAACCGTAGCGCTCAATGTCATATTCCACATCGGCTCGACCACCAATATCTCCAAATAACCTGACGTTATCGGTATTCCAAAGCAAAGCAGCACTGGCAAAGTAGTTTGCAGCAGCATCTAGGGGCTGATAAAGCTCCGTGAAAAGCGCTGGCTCTTCACCCAGTTGGAAGGCAGTCCGCCACTCCCCATTGAGCTCATTGAGCGGTTGCTTCGTATAAGCGACACCTATATTGAAAGACGATTGACCGGTTAAGTTACTGCTCAGCTCTAGGCCGGCTTGTAACGAATTACTGCCCCAGCTTTTTTCCGTTGCACTAACTATTAAGCCTGTCTCGCGCTTCCCTACGGTCTCTTCAGTAACGAGGTCATAACGCACACTTTCAAAAATATCCAACCCATAGATAGCTGCAATGCCCGATTCAATTTTTTCTATATCAAAGGGTTGCCCTGTCTCTAGATTGAAGTGTTCTCTTATGACCTCCACAGACAACATTGAATCATTTTCAAAACGGACAAAACTAATGACGGGAACCTTTCTTTCAGGACGTTTCTGCAGAGCTAAATAGTTGTTATAGCTTTCCTCATCTATTCCCAATAGGGCCAATTTTGACTCCATAGCCCGCCCCTTCTCCATGCCAGCACGAACAGCTTCCTCTGAACGATCAAACCCCATGTTAGAGATCGAACCAAGCTCAGGGACAATTAACACGTCTTTATCGGTTAAGATTTTTATCTGTGCCTCAACATTACGACGTGTCAGGATTCCAGTCAGCTGAGTAGTTGTATCTAATATTGTCGCGATTTCTTCTTTTTTACGTAAAGGTGTACTGATATCCACGGCAATGACAATATCCGCTCCCATACTTCTTACCACTGAAATAGGCAGGTTATTTGCACCTCCGCCATCAACCAGCAAACGCCCTTCTAATTCGATTGGAGAAAAAGCCCCAGGAATTGCCATGCTGGCATGCATTGCCATGGCTAAATCGCCACTACCGATAACAACCTCATCACCTGTTGTAATATCCATCGCAACAGCTCTGAACGGGATGGGAAGACGGTCAAAATCATTAACATCCGCTACAGGCAAAGTTAATGCTTTTAAGATGAGATCGAATTTCTGACCTAAAACTAGGCCAGTGGGTAAATTAACGTTGGAATGTTCAATACCAAGCTTACCTTTCACCAAGTAAAGCCTGTCATCATCTTTGCGACGTTGTGATCGGTCAGGGCGGGAGCGTTTATCCTGAAAAACTTCATCCCAGTCGATTTTCTTGAGTTGAAGCTCAATCTCATCGGTGCTCATACCAGAAGCATACAAACCACCAATGATTGAGCCCATGCTGGTGCCAGCGATGTAATCAATGGGAATATGGTGTTCTTCCAGCACTTTGATGACACCGACATGGGCGGCGCCACGTGCACCACCACCACTTAAAGCCAATCCGATCTTAGGTCGATCATCCTCAGGTAAATCAGCAAGTGCGCTGGATAAAGCAAAAATATAACTTGATACGAGCAACAGAATGGATAAAAAAAAGCGCGTCATCATGATGTCCCTGCTGCCTACAATTATTATTTTAATTAAAAAATCATATTGAAGTTTTCCAACCCAAGACAATCTATTTAAGAAGAAACTGTACAAACAACAGGGGTAGACTCAGCAAATGTTAATCACCATATTTGTCTAAAATATCCTCTTTGGCTCGTTTGAATTCCTTTTCAGTGATAATTCCATCATCCTTTGCTGCCTTTAAATCAACAAGCTCTTGACCCATAGTTGTACTGGTATTGATGTTTTTTATGTCGTCGCTACCACAACCGGTAAGCATAACTAAGGCCAGCGGCAGCAAAAGAAATTTGCTAAGAGTTTTCATTCACTAATATCCTCAACCTATTGATATAAGTTATCATTTCATTGGTTTGCAGCGTCCAGTCTGGCTCGAAAACGTTTAGCATAAAAACGAAGCCGTTGATCAATATCATCCCAAGACAATTTTTCTTTTTTATCTTTCGGGGCTTTTAACCCTTTGTCCACCAGCACGGCCAGCCTCTCTCCTGTTTGAGCATCCAGCAACTCCGCTTCGATACCTGCGCTTTGTAGCGAAACCCTTGACCCCGCTACATCCTTAGCTGCCGTAACAATAATTCCAATGGGAGTGTAGCCAAGAAGCCCACGTTTTTTCTTTTTCATTTTGACGTCAGTAATAGCAAGTCTGACGAGCATAGTACCGGGCCCGGCCTTACTAACAACAGGATAGGCAGGCTCAAGCTCACTAACTAATGAGTTGATAAATGTATCACTGATTAATTTTAAATCATCAGGGCTGGAGCCCTTGTATTTGGACTTGGGGTGTATCCATATTTCGACTGGTGCAATGATGACTCTGTCGTAACTTGAGAGGTCTAATCCGGGGCTTTCGTATCGGTAGGCACCGGCTTTATCGGCGTCTTTTTGAAGAACCACATCCCCGTCAATAAAGTCTGTCGTTGACGGGGTATCTTTTGACCAAGCTGGGCTCGTTAGAACGCTCGCAAACAATCCTAACAGCATTATTTTTGTTAATAGTCGTGCTCTCATTACAATCACCCTCTTCCATAAAGATTCTTTATTCACATCATTTATCGAAACAGTCAATAACGCATATCCCTCAGATGCATAAATAAAAAACTACCTGCTTAATAGAGATTACTCTTTTAAAAAACTTTTTTATATGAAAATTGGAATGCAAATAACAAACACAATACTTATAGAAATATGCACCTCATATTCAACATTAATTAAAAAATCCTCTTTCGCATTAACAATATTTAACATTCATTAATAGTAATGTTAATAACCCTCTCCTAGTCTTAGCCTTTAAAAAAGCTTGCCCCCGACCAGTTTATTCCTGCCACCGCGTTGTCCGATGAAATTGCTCAGTGCAACGAAGCGACGTAGAGATTAGTGAAGTGGCGAGGCGATGTCTGAAATTTAATGATGAGTGCCGTCAAGTGGCTGCTACACAAGATATTCAGCATGCAAAACAGTAAAGCTTTAAGGTGGCTTAGGAAGCAGTGTGGTCTGTTTTTCCTGTTGCTGTTCATGATACCAACTGCAATGGCTGAGACGCAGGTACTAAGATTGTTGGTTTGGGAAGGCTATGCGCCAGTATCTCAACGCCATCAGTTTGAGCGCTATATACTGAAAAAATATAATGTTCGCCTCCGTCTGGACGTAAATCACATTGCTGAAGTAGAAGATTGTTATCGGGCGCTACGACTAAAAACGGCAGATGTTATCAGTCCATCGCATAACCACATTAATGATAAGCGCTTCCGTATATTTGACCTAGGGCTAGTGTTGCCTCTGAATCTTGAAAACATCCCTAACTACGCTGATTTGAAAAGTAATTTCAAAGGGCTTTCGCACTTGATTCATCAGGGGGAAACCTATGGCGCCCCTTTGGCTTGGGGGCCTTATGGGTTGATTTATAACGCTGACCGTATCACTGTTCCGCCAACCAGTTGGGCTGTATTGTGGGAACCACGTTATCGTGATTTATATACCATTGCTAATTTGGGTGAGCACAATGTTTATATTACAGCTCTGGGGCTTGGTTATGATGAGGAGGATCTGAAACATTTTGATACCTTTAATAATGCCCGTTTCAGGAACAGGCTTGCCACGCTGGCTCGTTACAGCGACAATTTTTGGGAAGGTGTAGATTCAGCCGATAATATGGATAACATGCTCCTGGCAACTTCCTGGGGATTTTCGTTATCGGCGTTGCGTGAGCGAGGAGACGACTGGAGGTGGGCGCCGTTGAAGGAAAAAACGCCCTCTTGGATTGATAATTATGTGATCAGCCACACGCTTGAAAATCGCCCTCAACTTAAGCTTATTGCTGAGGAATGGATTAATTTTTCATTAAGTCCCGAGTTTCAGGCGGTAGTGCTAGTTGAAGAGTTATCGGCACGCGCCGTTAATGCCAAAACCCAGGAGTTTTTAAGCCCTGAGTTGGCCAAAATGGTGAGTTTAGATAATGACGTACTGTCGAGTGATATGTTTATCTTGATGCCAGAATTGGGCCGTCGTACTCGCAATGGATTTAATTTTCTCTGGGCGCGGGCGTTAAAACAGCGAACCGATTGGCTCATGCAGGATGCGCAATGAGAAACATCTTAGTGCAGCTGCCGGCGTATTTATTTAAGCGCGAAACTATGTTGCGGCTCATAGATGTGCTCGAAAAACCGCTGCATCATCGGGATAATTTTTTCCCGAATAATCTGAGTTATTGTTAATAATCGTACTCTCATTACTCGCTCCTTCTTTCATAAAGATTTTTCACATCATCTAATAAAACAGATCACAATTTGTACGGCACGGATGAATATACAAAAATCACTGGGAAAGATACTCCCTTCTCTCTTGAAGCTCGCTTCGTTAATTAAGGCGTTTTGGTATGTACGGTACCGTTGTATCGGTGCTTAATCGCAGTCGCGATAAGTAAACTATAGAACTCCGGCGGTGATGGCGAAATAGATAATAAAATGACAGGGAGGCTCAACCTGCTGAAGAACCAAAACGATAAATGCCAACAAAAAACATGCCAATGGTATAACATAATTTATGAGTTGAATTGAGCGACTAAGGGCGTAAATTCACGAAAATAGGAGATCGGCATGAATCAAGGTTTACCACCGCTTAATTGGGTTCGGGCATTTGAGGTTTCAGCTCGCCATTTAAGTTTTACTCATGCCGCCATCGAATTAAACCTTACTCAAGCAGCTGTCAGCCACCAAATTAAAGGGCTTGAAAACCAATTGGGCTGCGTATTATTCAAACGTTTAGCTAGAGGATTAGAGCTAACCAATGCTGGCCAAGCTTACCTTCCCGCAGTACAGGAGTCAGTAGAACGCCTAAAATCAGCAACGCAAGAAATTTTTGGCCAAGGGCGCAGCAAGCTGCTCACGGTCAATGTCCAATTGTCGTTTTTTTTCTCTTGGCTAGCACCCAAATTGTATCGTTTTGTAGCTAAACACCCCGATATTAACTTACGGATGACTACCAACCTTTGGGACAGCGTTATAGATGATACGGTCGATAACGACTTGGAAATCCGTTATGGACATGGAAAATGGGGAGCAAAGCAAGTCGACCGCCTGACATGGGATGAGCTGTTTCCTGTGTGCAGCCCTAATTACCTTAAAACCAGTCCACCATTGGCAACACCTGACGATATAGCCAATCACACACTATTACATATTATCGGTTTCGAAGAAGGCTGGGGGTACTGGCTGAGCCAAACCGAACACAGTCCTATTGAAATAAACCAGCGTTTTCAGTTTGACACCATGGCGACTGCACTGGAAATGGCGGCACTTGGTGCGGGACTGGCTCTCGGGCGAACAAATTTGGTTGATGAAATGGTAAAAGCTGGGCGATTAGTGATACCGCTTGATCAAAAAATAGCAACAGAAGAGGCATTCTACCTTGTGTATGCCAGCTCAAAATTGAACCATCCACAGGCCGCCGCTTTTAGAGACTGGTTATTAGAAGAAATAGGAATTGATAACGAAATCTAGAGAAATTCAGCAAATTGCCTGGGCATATTTCTGGCACCAGGTCCACGTCACTCATCAATTAGAATACCTCCTACACCAATTTTTTACTCTGCGCTTTGATCTATATCATTCTTTAGCCACAAATATACTTGTACCTTCGGGGTGTTTTTTTTTGCTGGTTCACATCTTAGCGACCCTCTAATATCGTTTCACGGTTTAACTTACAGCCCTAAATCAGTAACGCGCTGCAGTTAACCTACTAATAAATAAACATATTTATAACGAAGAAATAAAACGTGGGGAGCTAAATGAAAAAGACAAACAAACTATTAATTGCAATGACTTTTGCTGCAGCTGGATCTCAGCCAGCAGTAGCAGCCATAGAGTTAGACCTAATCGAAGGTGTTGATATGAGCGTCTATGGTTCGCTTCGCTTAGGGTATGAGAGCGTACGTCCGGATAAAGAAACCCCGGCTTTACGGGATTTCACAGGCTCCCGTGACGCTTATTCACGTGTGGGTTTCAATGCATCGACCGCTCTAACTGACGATATCACTGCGTCCATTACGTATGAAGTCCCTCTTGACCTTGCCAATGGTGATGCAAGAACGCCTGATGGGCGGACCGAAGATGTGAGGGTCGCCAAGTTTCAACTTTCTGGTGACTGGGGTAATGTTTGGGTCGGTCACGGCTGGCTACCCTATTACAACGCCATTTCCTATAAGGTTGATTTGTTCGATACCTTCTACTCCGGATTCTCAACCTTTGCAGGCTTTAGACGAGGCGAAACCATAGCCTTTAGCGTCCCTGTAGCAGGTTTAAATGTATCGGGTGCTTACAGTAAAGGTGACCGCAACGACCGCCAACAGGATACCGTT